>MDTE01059073.1_pt1 | contig 26974 bp, 35 predicted proteins | sample 811231 | NCBI WGS metagenome assembly MDTE01 (sample SAMN05326651, study PRJNA326480) | marine metagenome | isolation source: seawater | place: Indian Ocean: Red Sea | collected 2010
ATCCGGACTACTATCTAATTTAAATATTGCTGCGTTGATAGTTGTTAGTTGTGCTACAATAGTTTCTTTATTATCACTATTTGGTAGCAACTCTGACATAACTTTACCAAAAGCAAATTGATTTTCATCTATCTCTATGTTTCGCAGCTCAACAGCTTGTTTATCTCTATCAATAATAAACTTATCATTATCAATAATAAATCCCCTCATTTTCTCCAGGGCATTTAGCATTTGAGTTTCATCCATAGTAATTAATGCGTTCATTACTTTCTTTGGCAGCCTGTTCAATACCTTCCGGTCAGCCTCACTAGTAGCACCATATATACCTTTGTTTTTGTCTTTGAGTTTTATGAGAACACCAACAGCAGCTTTTGTATTGGTGTATAGATCATCCGGTTTTTTATTGGTAAGTAATGCTGAGTTTAAAACAGTAAGACTAGAGTTAAAGAGCTCGTCATTAAACTCTTTACGCAAACCTTCTATATTAGATACATCTACCTCGTTCTGCATTGCTAGTTGCAAAAACTCTTCAAAAACTAGATCATAATAAGTTTTAGATTTAAAATGTTTGGCTGCTAATTCTCCATTAGCTTTTATTTCATCCGGTATTTTTGGATCTTGTAGTTCATTTCCACCACCTTCATACATAATATTGTTAGGTAGATTGCTAAAAAATATTTCTTTAGATGCAGCAAACAATCGTTTCTTTTGCTTTTTGGTATTCTCAATTTCAGTATCCATAAAAGCATTGAGCTGTGTGTAACCAAACAATCCAAGATCTGCGTTAAGTGATTTACCTAACCTTACATCTTGTTCTGAGATACTATCTGTTAGGCCTTCTACAATAGCCTCTACCTGTGGTTTTACCTCTGCATATTTTTTACCTTGCAACTCTGCCTCTTGTAGTAGAGCCAGGATCTTTTTCTTACCAAAGACCTTCATAGTGTCTAGTGATTGTGCTAAGAAATATTCATTAGCTGTAGTGCCAAAGACACTAAAGCTATCTCCAGGACCACTTAATTTTTTCTTTTCTCGTTCAGCTACTGTTTGGTTATCATCTGTTCTTTGATCCTCCGGTATAGCTCTCGCCTCATCAATCTCTTTATTCCATTTATAGATTGCCTCTAGCTGTTCCATATCCGGAGCTTGTTCTACTCCATATACTTTAGCTCTTTCTTTTGCCACTCCCTGTAGGCTCTCAAAAACAAACTTGTTCATTGAGGCTAGATCTGATGCGATCTGCTGTTGATATCTGACTAGACTTTTTTCAGCAGCAAAACTAGGTGTAGGTATTTCTAACCTGGTAAGCCTTCGTCTATATCGTGGGAGCTCTGCCATAAACTCTTACACCTTTTTAAATTCTATGTTGAGTTTGTCGTAAAAGACTTTCATTAGATCTTCAGATTTATCTACTGCATCCGGAAATCTTCGTTCTACCTCTTGAGCTATAACTCCCTGGTAACGATCCGGATCTCCTTTGTAATTAAACTCATAGATGTTTAATCCTGTTTCCGGATCTACCTTTACAAACTCTATGTTTTCTTTAGCTGCAATATCACTTGTTTTGCTAAATGTAGGAAATGCACTTGGAAATGCACTTGGTCCATATGTCATTCCGGCAGTAGCTACCTTAGTGAATACACCGGCCATAGCTCTTTTATTAGCTGCCTTCTCAGTATTCTCTGCTGCTACATTATAACTAGCCTGTTCATATTTACCCATTTGTAATGCAATGGTTGAGTTATCCCTGGCTATAGTAAAATCATTTACACCTTCTCTAAGGTTATATCCCATAAGAATATCTCCGGTATCTCCGGTAGATAATGGATCAAAGTTTCCGGCCCCACCTTTTGCATTGATCACAGCCATATTCATATTAATCTGTTTAAGGACCTGGATACCTTCTTCTTTAAAATTTAATGCATCCTTTCTACCTTTGACAGCAGCAGCCTCTCCTTGAGCTCTGTACAGATCTGCTGTAACCTTGCCCTCATCTTTGATTGCCTGGTATTCTAAAAATGTACCACCAATTGCTGCACCAATTAATGCTATTTCTACTCCACTCATATTACCTCCTACTGACCTACAGACACTTTGTAATCCAAACTAAGACAAGTTAGGAATACAGGTTGATCCTGGCTAATTGTTATTTTGGCCTCTCGTTCAAAACCAAGAAAGCCTGGTGTTTTCTTTACTCCGGTAAAAGCAGTAACTCCTCCCACTCCGGATACCGGCAATGTCTTTAGAGGGATCTGCCTACCATTAATAGTTATGTTCTGTGTTTTATACAAAACAGGAGATACCTCTAAAATTCTTTTCTTTTGTCCTTGGATCGTTCCGGAAGGTAACCTGGTTTCTACAGGATTTGTTGTAACATTTATGCTGAATGGTAGACCGGCCTCAACATAACTAGTTGGTACATCTCCTACTGTAATGTTTCCACTAGCTACTGCTACCTGGGGATCTATAATATCATCCCTTATAACATCTACTGTCTTTCCTTCTATATGTGAGTATCCGGAATATGTCGTACCGGAAAAGCCGGATACTATTTGAGCTCCACTATCTGTTGTGAAATCGTCATCAAATACCTCTACAAAATACTTGTCAGATCCACCTATGTTTCTTTTAACAACAACGAATATATCATCTAGATCTACTGATACATCAGTAAAGATACCATCAGTAACCAACAACGATGGTGCTACAATGTTCTGTCCTTTGTTTAGCATATAGGCAGCTATACCACCTACAGAGCTCGTAGAGGCAGCTCTATAGCCGGAGCTGTCTGTTCCATTAAGGACCATAAGTAAATCGCCCTCAGTAGTATCTGTGGCCCTTCTAAGAGCTAATCTCTTTGGATCTACAATTAGATGTGATGCCAGGAGGGATATGTTGTTTGCCACATAAGATAATTCAACATCAGAAAACAGCAGCTCTCTAATACTTTTACCTTGTCGCTGAATAAATAATGTTCCACCTTCAGCAGCCTGGGGCCTAATGTTTTCTTTAGCTCCTCTTTTGGTTGCTGATTTAATAACGATGTTACTTGGTGTAATAGGATCTAGATCTCCCTGGGGCACGAAAAATTCTGAGCCGGTTGTGAACACCTGGAGATCTCTACCGGATCTGAGAGCTGTAATAGAGTTAACCTGGTCAGTAGCCAAGGTAACCTTTAATGCATCATCGTCTAAACCTTCTGATGCTTTGAAATTAAAAAAGTCATTTACCTTAGATCCAAACAATGTAGATGGTAACGATGCAGCTCCACCAAAATATAACCTACCTTCGTGAAACGTAGCTGTCTTAGGCCAACCTCTACTATCACTCCAGGTATCTTCATATCCTCTTTCAATAATATATGTGTTACTTGCTATTGCACTTGTATCAAAAAATGGAACCTCAGTTATTCCTTTAACCTCTGTTCCGGATATAAACTGAGTTATTCTTAATCTACCAAATCCATCGTCTACCTCAATGAACTGATCTATATCTGCACTTGTAAAGATACTAGATCCGGCTGTGATTGTTACTGTGCCATCAACTTTATCCGGTGTGATTGTAGTAGCCGGTCTAGTTGTTACAATAGTAAATGCGTGTTTAGGGATTGTTAAAGATCCGGCAAGGGATGTAGCAGACCAATCTTGATCTGTTGCACCACGCACCAAACTAAATGGTCTAAAATTTTCGTGTGTACAAATAACTGTATCTGCACTTTGTGTGTAGTATAATTTGTTAATATCAAAATCTGTTACGTTGTATAAAGTACCTACACCATAATCTAGATAATCATCTCCGGTTCCATTTATATTTGTGAGTAGTTGTTGGTTTTTATAAAACCTAAATCTAATCTTAGCATTAGGCATATTAGTTATAGTAGCTGATGCAACTACCATAAAATTAGATGATGTACTAAATTCAAATGGGATCAGCATATGTCCATTTTGTGGATTGTCTGCTGTAATGTCCTGGATAAACTTTAGTCCTGGTCTACGACTAAAACCACCTTGTGGCTCAAAGATAACATTAGTAGCCTCTGATACACTTGAGTAGTATTGCTGTAGATCTATCCTACCTCTTAATAAAGGATCTATTTCTCCTACAGTAAATGATGCCTGGTATTGTTGTATTCTACTCATCTAACATCTGTAAGCAGATAATCCCCAATAACACCAGGTGTCTGCCCCCCACTATCAATTGCACAAGCCTGTCTAAAAAATCCACCACGCAGATTTTCTGTTGCTGTTCCTAACGCAACTGTTCTCCAATACTCAGCTTTAGTTGTTTGATCTGTGATTGCCTCTGCCATATGCCAGGCTAATTGATATGCAAGTAAAGTAACAAAGTATGTGGGCATTGATCCTTCACTAATAATTTTTTGATAATCTATGTGGATCTCTGTGCTCTCTGTCATTAAGACAGCTCCACCTGTTGAGCTCTGATTTATTTCCCAATTTTGTAGTAGAGCTCCTCCTGGAGTAGCTGTAGTCCTAACAGCCTCCGGCACACCGGTTACCATATCGTTAGGTAACAAGTATTGATAAGTCCATTCAGAATTTGGTGTAACTGTATCTCTAGCTAATTGTTGTTTAGCTATAGTAAAACTCCAACGATACATACCTAATGTTGATAGCTTTACCTCTTTGTATAGCTGTTTAGATATTGATGCCTGTGGAGTACCATCAGCAAAAGAGGTTATTGTTTCTGCACCCAGGAACAAAAGAGCTTTATTAGTTATGCTTACATCTGTATCTCCGGCTGCCATACAATTCCTTTCTTTTAAATCTTAGATGGCGAGGAGAGAAACAAAACCCTCGCCATCCAAGTTGTTATCATAGCTTAGTCAGTATCTGTCTGAGCTATTGTTGTTCCATCACTTAGGTCAACCACGTTACTAGCATTACTCACAACTGTGTGAATTGATGCAGTAAGTGTTCCACCTGTAGATGCGTTTACGAATATGATATCGCCCACAGAAACTTCCTGTGCAACATCATTCATATAGCCGGAGGCTCGTACTGTTGCCTGGCTATCTGTCGTAGTATAGGAGAACATCTGAGGAGCTGTGCCCTTCTTTGATTGACCTCCAATTGGATTCCATTGCTTACGATCAAAAGCCATAATTAAGCCTCCCTACAAATTACATCTACAAGACCATCAGTATCAATAACTACTGATCCCATAGAAAGTTTACTAGTTACCAAGAAACTAGTTTTCTCAGCAATGTAATTTACCTCTGTTGAAGGAGCTATTCCTACTGCCACACCAAGAGCTGATTGGTGGAAAGCAAAGCAAGTACGATCATTAGATCCGTCAATTGCTAGGCCTCCTTCATCCCTATCGCCCAGGATATGGAAGGTAAATCCCATCATCTGATTTACTGTTCCTTGTACTAAAGCCTGGATAGTCTGAAAGTCAGAACTAATTGCTCTCTCATCTGAGAGTAGTCCGGCCAAAGTATTTGCGTGAATAATCATATGACGATTTTGACTTGGAACATTTTTCTTATCCAAGAGTTTTTTCGCCTCAATGATTTTTCCTACGTTCAAGTTTGATGCTGTTGCTGTTCCGGATGTAACAACTGTATTAGCTACACTTGATCCGGCACTAGCTGTAGACAATGCATCTAACATAATCTGATCTTGTCTACGGCCTATTGCGTTACCAACAACTGCTGCTAACTCTCGCCTCTCATCAAAGTTGATTTTCTGCTGCAAAAAGATATCTGAATATTCTGCTGCCACATAATCTGTGAGGCTACAGGATACAGAACTAAATGCAGTATTTAGTGGAACTACATCAGTAGCCGGTGTTCTCACACTAGCTTGTCCTTTTCCCACCTTGGGAAAGTTTACTGTAGATCCAACTACACCGGTTCTTGTTCTCGCTGCTCCTTGCAGTACTGCACTAGATTGATATGCCTGGTGCACTTCTGCATCAAACAGTTGAACAAATGCCGGAGATAGATTTGCTTGAGTGGTCATACTAACCTCCTATTACTCAATTGTTTTTTAAGCGAGGTTAGTTGTCCTGGTATCCAGGGCTGCCTCTACATAATCCTATATGCATTGACAGATTTGATCTGTAACAGAATGGCAGTTTTAAAGCCTGTTATCATTCAATGTAATAAATATCATACAATCTGTGCCTTGTATACTAAAAAAATACAATATGTAGTATTGTAACATTTTGTAACAATCAGAGATTTGGTGGGCCATTTTACATCCGGCCCTAGATGGATACTAAACAGGTAATGCTACAGGTCCTTAGTAAAGGCTCTCTGTGTGTGAATTATGTCTAGCAATCAAGACTTGTTATATCTTTTAACATACTCCTGTTCAACCCCCCTGGTATAGTTTGCATCTACACCATAACGAGGATCTGCCATTGCTCTAGACATTTTCTCTTTAAATTCAGTTTCACTTTCAGCTCCCTCCGGAGCTGTTACTGTTGGGATAGGGGCCATATCTCCTTGCATTGTTCTTAACTTAACAAGGATCCTCTGAGCCTCCGGAGTACCTCCCATTACATCTAGCTCTTCTCTTTCGCTATCTGTGAGTATACCTTTACGAACTAAACCATCTGCCCATTGAATATTAGATCTAATAATATTATCAGCATCCGGTCCAAGATCTGCTTTCATATCAGCTACTAATTCATCCTGGTTCTCTACATTAGCTTGAGTAATGTCCATAACCTTAGATGCTAGATCATCAAATGCACCCTGGGAGATCTGATGATCTTTTGCCCAGGATAAAAATGTTTGAGCAATAGGCTCTTCTAGATCTACACCTTTTTCTTCAAGGATGATCGTTTCGTACTCGCCATTTTCCGGTGCTTTGTGTTTACCTTGGGAGATGAGTTTCCTCTGATGATTATAGCTCTCAGCGAATTTCTCCAGGTCCGGACCATCTTTATCCCAAAAGTTTTGAGGGAACCAATCCGGTCTTTCAAACTCTTCATCATCCTCTGCATTGTTATCTTCATCTTCTGCAAGATGTGGGATACTTTTCTCTTCATTTTCCTCAACATTACTTACTCCTTTGTTATCTGCTAGAGGAGATGTAATACTAGGATCTTCAGTTACTGTTTCCTCTACAGTAGCATTATTATTTACTTGGTTCATTTGCTCTCCTTATACGTTGCTCTATTTCACGAACAATTGAGTTTTGTCCTTCTCTAGAATAACCAATGGATGCCTCTGCACCTGGTATCCAGGATGGTTGTTCTATAGTGACCTTTCTCAAATACTCTAATACTTTTTTACCATCTTTTGTTTCAAATGTCTTTTTAAAAGAAATATCTAATCCTAGCTCTTGATCCCTGTTAGATACTCTTAATGTTTCTACATTTGAATTAACTCCATCCCATCCAGGAGAGTTAATATCTCTAATCTTATCTGCCTGGTTCCTCATCCTTGTACCTCGCCTTCAGCCGGTGGAGGAGCTGCCCCTTCTTGTTGGTTCATCTGAGCTCCTTGCATCTGCCCCATAGCCTGGGCCTGTTGCTGCATCTGTTCCATCAAGGCAGCTTTCTCTTCCGGTGTATTTCTTAATCTAGCATCTATTCCCATCTGATCCAGGATATAATCAGCAATAGCATCTGTCTTTAGGGCCATCATTCCACTAGCTCCTAATCCTTGTGCTATTTGCATATACTGAAATAATGGTTGTAGTTTGCCCATATTACTTGCCATAGCTAATTCAGATACAGGCTGAATAGTAACCTGTAGTCCATCAATCTTTAATGGCAGCTCTATCATTCCCATTTCATCCATTAGCTGTAGTGTTCTTCTAACAATTGGAAACATTGTTTCATTGATCAATCTTCCAAAAGCAGATCCCAGGTTCTGAGATAGGTCAGACATCCTTGCCTGGATCTCTAATGCTGTTCTTGGATTACCTGTTTCCGGTGGTAGTCCTTCATCTAACAATGCTTTCTTTACAGACATTCTTAAAGATTGTGCATTGATCTCTGAGAGTTGTGGATCTCCGGATCTAGGTAATGGTGCAAGACTAGGACCTCTGCCACCTCCATTAGATGACACACCTATGATTGCACCTGGTTGTATCTTAATTGTTTGTGGATTGAGCACACCATCATCTACTGCTGTAAACACACCACCAATACTTAGTGATGCATTTTTAAGAGTGAGCTCCATAACTTTATTTAATGATTTAATATCCGGTAATGCATACAGACAAGGCCCTCTACCATAAACCTCTCCGGCTACTGTCATATACCTGGATACAACAAAAGGCATAGATTTAAGTTTTCTGCTGACAACCTTGTGATCTCCCTCCATAGTTTGAAGGCAGTAATAAACCTGGTTGTCTTTTTTGTATGATACCTCTAGCAGCTCTACATTTGATTGTGGTTTTTCTTTATACTTGTCTGCTACTTCTTTTGGAATTGTAGCATCCGGATACTCTTGAGCTATAACCTCAAAAGGTCTTTTAAATTTTCTATAGACATAACCAACACCACCATCCGGTCCTTCATCAAAAGATATTTGATAAAGTGGTATTGATGTATATTTGATTGGAACATCTCCTGTTCCAGGTTGGATCAGCATACAGGCTGTACCTACTGCTAGATCTAAAAGAAACTCTCCCAGGGCAAGATCAAATCCGGATTGCCTCATAACAGAAAACATTTTATCTGCGTAGAGATCTAAAACTTGTTGTGCCTGGATCTTGTTGTCCGGTGGCACATCTTCCCCTGGCATCAACCTACACCAATTTTGTTGGGGAGGAAAAAGGGCAGATTGAATTTTATTAGCAAATCTTGATGTAGAGTGCATAGCTGTACTATCAAACACTCTTTTCATTTTATCCTGGCCTGGTGTACTATCCATCTCATAGTAACCATCATAAAGATTTCTCATAGGCAAACAGAACTCATATGCCTCTTCGTATATGGTCCTCCATTGCTCTTTCCTGGCTTGAGCTATCTTATATCTTTTTTTAATTTCTTTTGGATTTAACACTATTTCCCTACTTTCTTCATTGCGTTAGTATGAGCTCTGCCAAAACTCAAACCTTTTTTCATTAGGGATCTCATTGATCGTAAATGTTTTTTACTATGATGAGGCTTGTGTTTTTGTAATTTTTTTTCCTCTGACTTACTAATGCTCATAACTATGCTGCCTTATGTCTTTCTGCAAAGGCTCTTGCCTGTGCCGGAGTTTTAAATCCCCAGGCTAAAAGACTTAATGCATACCTGGTTGGCCTACCTTTATCATCCTTCATTGGATGGTTCATTGCACCAAAACGTGCTGCAAATTTTATTTTCCGGTTAAAATCAGCAGTACCTTTCTTGGGAGTTTTTTTAACAGGAGGTTTTAGATTAGATCCTTCTGTTTTTTTAAAATGCTTTCTACCGGCTGCATTTAATCCTCCACTAGGATTTTGGTGTTTCTTAGCCACCATAGGACTTACTCTTGCTCTGATCCTTTTTCTTGGTTCCGTACTTCTTCCCCATCTTTTTCTTCAGAGCTTTCTTTTTGCTGTTGCTGTCCTTCATCCCCTTCATCGTTTTGTTGTACATCTTCCCTCCATTTAGGATTGCGTAACCATTTCCTGGTCATTATTATTATCCTTAATTATCTCTAGGATTTCTATCTGCACCAAGAGTTTTCTGTGTGGCTGCGTTTTGATTATTCTGCCCCATAGTTTCAAACCTCGCTGCTGTCATAAGCAATCGCTTACCACCACCTCTACGAGCTTTACGTCTAGCAGAGATCTGCCTTCTCTCGTTTCTTTCTCGTTCTTCAGCAGCTTTTTCTCGTCTGCTTAAACTCTCATCCACTACCGGTGGTGGTGGTGGAGGAGGACTAGGTCTACTAAAAATTCCACCCATCTATTTCTCCTTATCATAATATTTTGCAAACATAATATAATCATCTCCAAGGATACCATATTTGCGTAAAATACCCTCTTCTATGAATTTACACGATTTCGCCCATTTCACAGCACGAATATTTCTAGAACAAACTGTGAACTGCAACCTGTTTAGTTGCATTATGTTCGCAACATATTCAAAAAACTGTAGTGATACTTTGTGAAACACCATAGCTTTTCTATTGATATGTTTACTTGGGATCAAAAAAAATTCTGCATTTCCTTTCCATAACTGATAAAATCCAAAGATTGCATAGATCGTTCCTTCTGATAATCCTGTGTATGCTAATCCTCGTTGAGTATAACCGGTTAAATAATGTGAATAATCCGGAAAGTGTTTTTTATATTCCTCATCAAAAGTATTTAAATCTATCATATGATAATGGACAGGATCATAAGTAACTATCTTGTCCGGCTCTTTTAGAAAAGGACAATAATCTTTTTTAAAAGTATCAAGAGAAAACATCAAAATCTAAAACCTTTGCATTTGTTTGTGAGTTAAAATTACCGGCCCTTCTTACCATCTGTGTATGTTCTCCACCTCCCAGGAGAGCATAACCAAATGCATCCCCAATATGAGAATGGTTATTTTTTACAGGACTATCTTTGTAGACCTCTGTGCCGGATCCCTTCATCACTCGTTGAAAATGATATCCACCATTAAGAGCTTTGATTAATTGTTTGCAGCTCTTGTTAACTAGCAAACCTGGTTTACCATTGATTAGCCTGGTCATAGGAATAGCACCGGCCTCTCTCCTGGTTTTAAATTCATTAGTGATTGTTGGTCTTGCCAGGATCCCATTTGCATTTAAATGTTGGAAGGCAGTTGTTTCGTAGATCTGATCTCTTTGGTTACCGGCCGGATCTCCCCATACGTTAAACTTATAACCAGGGAAATACATCTCCATCTCAGATTTAAGCATTGATACAAATCTGTTTAGACCAATATCAAAAGTTACGAGCTCGTGTAAAATATGCCATCTACCATCCTTTACCTTTTGACAAAACACAGCAGCCGGAGTTAATCCAAAGTCCAGGCCTACTTGTACAGGATACTTTGGATCCGGTTCTAATTCTGCAATCATACTTTGTGGTTCAAATTCGTGCCAAACTGATTTACCTTCTTTTACGAATGTATAATCTGCCTGGGCATAACACTTGATCCAATCTAACTGCTTACCGGCTGTGAGCTGTTCGTAATATCCATCCGGTAAGTTTTTAAGGTTTTCTGCTTTTGGATTTGTTTTCCACCACCTACCGGCAGCAAAGTAATATCCCTGGGCCTCCGGCATATCCTGGGGCACTTGTGAATGTGGGATCTCTAATATGCCAGGTGGTTGTCTAAAAAATTTCCAGGAGAATTTTCCTTTTGGTTTTTCTTTTTCTGCATACCTGTAATACCAATGATCATCATCCATACTATTTGTGTCCAGGATAATCCCATACTGACTAGGACCTCCATCACTCTGCGTTGGATATCTTCCTACTCTGTGTGATAATCCTTCTATAATTTGGACCGGCAACTCCCTTGCCTCGTTTATCCAGGCCCCTGTTAATTCTAATGATAGCAATTTCCTAGTATCTTTAGGATCATCTAATGCCAGGAAGATAACCTCCATATCTACACCGGCAGCTCCTTCTCTTGCCGGTAACTTGATGTGGTGTGTGATAGGAGGAGAATATTTCACATTACCCCAATAGTGTTCCGGCAAGAGCTCTAACCAGGTTTTCAACGTAGTTGTTCTCAACATAGGATGAGTGTTTCTAACAATTGCAAACCTGGAATATTTTATCCCATCTCTAGGACTAGGTTTCTGTGCCAGGGCCATTCTAAAAATTTCAGCACAGCATCCATAACTCTTTCCGGATCCAACAGGCCCCATCACTCCCCTTATAAATGCTTTATCATTTATGAATGAGGCTATTGTTGGTGCACTACTAAAATCAAATTTAAGAGTGGATGGAGTGTTTAAAATTTTTTTTTCCTGGTCCATTACCTATACTCCAAAGAAATGAGCCGGATATCTTAGATACTCTAACCATTCAACTATCAAGATACCGGCCAATAGAATTACTATTACTGTGTGGTACAAATTCCATAGGACCTCGTACCTGTTTTCCTTTATGGATTTAATTAACCTTTTCTTCATAACAAACTCTTCTGTCTAGGATCTACAGGATCCCACGCAAAATAATAGAGCTCGTTAGTGGAGCCGGTAAACTTATCCGGAATATTAGCAATTCTTACAGGCTTATCTAATCTACTATTAGCGACAATCATATGCCGGTCCTGGTAGACGATTTTAAGATCTTTGTTTTGATCTTTTGCTTTTGCTATGTACTTTCCCTGGATTGGGGCCAGGTTGTTCCATAGTGTTTTTATTTTCTTTTGTATCATTTATTTGCTTTCCTTCCTCCGGCATAACCATTTCAATAGAAACTACTGCCGGTTTTTCTCCATCCTTTTCCTGGTCCAATAATCCGGAAGATTTAGCCAGGAGCTGCATAATCCTAACTTTATCTACCATATCAATTTCAATTATATCGCCATTCTTAGTAGGAGTGATTTTTACCTTCTTAATGGAGTTTAGAGCACCCTCAGAGATGTCTTTAACATCCTTGAGGTGTGTTACACCATTTTCCCAGGTAACGATGTCTGTGATCTTCGCAGAGGCAATTTGGAGCATAACCCTGGCCAGGTCATCCCTATTGTCATAGATGATCTGAGATCCCCTTAATCTTTTCTGAAGATCTCCTATCCCTCCAAATCTACCTACAGGTGGTATTACTCTATTTGCCATAATACCAACTTACTACAAAGGTTCGCTGTTGTCATTGGTGTCTTTAGGTTTTTTAGCAAACAAGGTTAGCCATACCTCGCCTTTGTTGTCCGGCAATGGCAGTACCTCTAACTTAATCCTGGTTTTCTTACCTTCCTCTACAAAGGCAACACCACAATTCAACCACTTTGGCTTTTCCTGGCCTTCAATGTCTTTGGCCTGGGATACATCATATACTTTTTTCATATTAACTCCTTGTTTTTCGTTCTGATGAATATGGGAAAAAATTTTTGTGCTTTACCCACAATATACACAGAGGGCCAAGGGGGGGATCGTGACCAAGCCTAAATAACTTTTTTTTCTGTGTGTAGTCTACAGATACAAATCCCATAGGTTCCTTTGCGTTTTGTATCATTTCAATCTCATCCTGGCTGCCATATGGGATATGATCTGTTGAGCATCCTTTGGTTTTTCCTTGTTCTTCCTCCTGGAAACAAAGTACTGCAATGATTTAATAGGTTCAGCCTGTTGGTTCCTCTTCCATTGCAACATCTTCTTAGCATCCACCAGGAAACTCTCCTTGGTATATCCAAGTTGTAACAGCTCCTTGGCAATTGCTATCTGTCTGAGATCGTATTGCCAATCAGATCCCCACAGCTCGTAGATCATTTGCTTGTATGAATTACATATACTTCTACATTCATTTTCATCTATAGATATATTATTAGTTATATCACTAGAGTTATTCACTAGGTCCACCTTGTATTCCTTTTTAAGGTCCACCTTGTTAATACTATTATTACTAGCTGTAGCTTGTACAACCTCCGGCTTGTTATCCTCTGATTTATCCACAGGATCCCTGGCCTTCTGCCTTTTAGATTTATATGTATCTTGGTGTAGCATTGCCATTGTATTCTCTGCTATCTCATTCTCTAGTTTGGGATCTCTATCCTTTGCCGGTTGTTTAACAATGGCATCCTGGTAGCTCATCCTTGGATCATAGATCACTCTCCACAGAGCTCCCTTCCTTCCATACTTTCTTCTGATATCTGCATTGCGTAGTTTCTCCAGGTAACCATAATCTTTTAACCTGGTCATATGCTGAGAGATAGCTTGTTGGCTGCTGCCTAGTATCCTGGATATGGTAGCCTGGTTTACAAAAAACACTCCGGTCCAGGAGTTTGCGTGAGCACAACAAATAGCAAAACATCTAAACGTCATAGGATACTGATTAAACCTGGTATCTCCATATGCTCTAGCCGGTAAAACCATATGGCCTCCTGGACATTGGTATTTTCCTACCGGTGGATCTCTCACAGGATCCGGAGTTAAATTACTTTTTTCCATTCAAATAATCTACTATTCTTCCAACAAGATCTCTGAGCTCCGGATCTGTTTTAATCTTCTCTTTAATTTTATTGTTACCATAAATAATTGTTGTGTGATCCCTGGACAAAATGTGTCCTATCTTTGGATATGAATAACCTGTGAGCTGCACAGATAAGAAACAAACAATATGCCTGGCCTGTACCCAGGTAGGTTCTCTACGTTCAGATAAGATCTGATCCGGTGTTATTCCTGTAAACTGTCCGGTGGTAACAACGATATCTCTGATCTTAAATCCTTGCTTGAGATCACTAAGATTTTCAATGCCGGATGTAGAGCTGCGACTAGTTTTATTTTTAGCCTGTAAGTTTCTGTCTTGTATCCCTTTACTTCTACCAGGACATAACATCCTTTCTGATTTAGTGGTCCTTCCTGGCTTAGATCCAGGTAACGAAAGTCTGCGTTGTAATAACATATGTGCCTCCCATTTATTTCGCATTTAATTTTAGGATGGAACTCTAGCTGCGAGATCTCTCCTCTTTCCAACCTTGGTTTTAGATGTGTCCAATAGTAGGCAGCCTCAGATTTACTATCAAAGACAACTCCATCTAACTTTACTTTCTTGTTGTTGTATTTACTTTTCATTCATCCTCACAGATCGTAAGGCCTGGTCCAGGCTAGGTGTTCCTGGTGGATCCAATGATCTTTTGTATCCATCAACGTATTGCTCCAACAATTCCTGGATCATACTTGCCTGGGATCTGCGTTTGGATTTACAGATCTTGTTGAACTCATCCCTCAATGGGATAGGTATCCTTACAAAAAGCGATACCAATTCTTCCTGGTTTTCTGCCACTTTTAACTCTCCTGTAAAATTTATATCATTAAGCTATTGCAATGATATCAAAAAGATATATATTAGATAGTGAAAATAGTACGAACATAATGCAAACATTAACAAAGGAGAAACTATGCATTTGGATTTATTATTTAAAGTAACTGTTGAAACATCTAAGAGAATTGTAACTCCCAGGGATTACAACAAAGCATCATATGTTTTAACACCAACTAAAACTTTTTATTTTATTAATAGTGAGATGGCAGCTCACTTTGTAACTAGGCTTAGTCACAAGGTTAAGTATTACAATGAAGTGAAGAAAGTATCTATGGATACTGTTTGGAAACACGATGTTGAAGATCAGATGAAAGATTGGATCAGAGTTAACACTAGCCAGGCAGTAGCTGAGTGGTGTGTTCACTATGGCCTTGAGGATTATGGAGATAAGTCTGCGTTCTCTATCTTTGTAGATAAATTGATTGATAGGTATTCAACTCAGATCAAATTAACACAGGGATACAAGAATGTTATCAAGAGAAAATGGTACACCTGGTTTTTACAAAAGAAATTACCAAGATCTTTGTACAGATCAAACAATGTTGACGATCTTAAAACCTGGGCACAAGGTTTAGTAAGATAATGTTAACCAACCACATTGAGATAACTGAATACAAATTTGCCAGGGCCCAGGTCCTGGTAGATCTGTATCATAAACATAACATCAAACCACAGGGCCATAAGTTTACCTTGGCTGCCTTCCGGAACAGGGAGTTAGATGAGTTTGATTTTGGTGGATCTGAAGATATTAGATCTTGTTTCGCTATCAAAGATATCCTGGATAATGACATTGACCTGGAGAGTATGATCCAGGAACCAGGTATGCATAACGTATTCTATGATATTGAGAATGACAGATACATCTACTCCGGATCTGAAGGTAACCTGGAGATAGAGATCAAGCCTCAGAAAATTTTAAATGGTGTAGCCATTGTAGGTAGGCCGGTGTCCAGGTTCCTTGATGATGGAGAAACATTAGAGATAACCAGGATCTGTTTTGTAAATGAGGCTGATGCTGATGAGTTTGATGTGCAGCTCCATACAAAGAGCAGTAACCACAGCTCCCCTATCCCATCAATGCTAGTAGCTGAGATCTGCAAGAGAGCTAAAGCTATGGGATATAAAAAGATAATTACTTACACCAGGACAGATGAGTGTGGATCCTATCTGAAGGCAACAGGTTTCCAGGTAGAACATACTCAGCCTAGAGTTTACAAGTGGAGATCCAAGAATGGACATAAGGTAAATACCAAGAGCACACCTTGTCCTAAAAATAGATGGATCAAATACTTGTAATATGAACAAGATAAGATTATATTAAATACAAAGGAGAAACATAATATGAAAAAAGCTAATGCACTAATCAGAGTATCAACTGATAAACAGGATAGCGACAATCAAAAGTTTGCTATCACAAGAGCTCATCCGGACACAGAGTTTACTTGGTTCGTAGAGGATGATGTATCCGGTGGATTGTCCTGGGAGAAAAGACCTGTACTCCTGGATGCAATCAGATCCTCCAGGAAAAATAAAATTCCATTGGTAGTTTATTCTTTATCCAGGTTAGGAAGAACATCTGAGATCGCTACCTTTTGGGAACAGAACGTAGCCAATAAAAAGATCCAGGTATCTGTAGTAGATATGCCACAGCTTGACGATAAGATGGTAGGTGGTATTGCCTGGATAAATTCTATGGAGAGAAAAGTTATCTCTGAAAGAACTAAGGTAGCTATGTCTAGGATCAAAGAAGAGATAGCTCTTAATGGATCATACAAGACCAAGGAAGGCAATGTAATTACTAGCCTTGGTGGAACATCCAATAAGAAGGCAAGTGCCATAGGCAATGCTCAGATCCAGGCCAACGCAGATAAGTTTGCAGCTAACGTATTACCTTTGATCCAATCATTGAAGGACCAGGGATTATCTCTGAAGGCAATAGCTGAAGAGTTAAATGAAAGACAGATTAAAACTAGAAGAGATACTGAGTGGTATGCCTCTTCTGTTTCCAACATATTAAGGAGGGCAGCATAATGAAATGGACTATAAAAGATATCCTAATAGGGATAGTTGAAATGGTTGCGATGCTAGGATTGTTCGCAGCCATTTATTTATTTGCAGTAATGATGTGTGCAATTAGTGACAAGTGTGCAGCATATTATGGGATGATCCCAGGAGGAGGAATATAAATGATAACAAGTAAACATACAAAACTAGGACAGGATCTCAGCTCATCTGAGATCTCTGATATTGTCCTGGGAGAAACTGCATTTAGTAGCTGTCATAAAGTTTATGATGCACATCTTATGGCAGTTAAGAATGTAGAGGTTATGTCTGAAAGAAGAATGACCAATGCTATGATCAGAGGATTATTCCTGGAACAATCTGTAGCTGATTGGTTTTATTATCTGCTGTGTGAAGAGATCAAGGATACTGATATCGTCATTGAGATGTTAGATCCACAGGATGCATCCAGGCCACAGGATTATAATCCGGACCTGGCTAAGTATGGACTAGGTGCTAGTGTAGATAGGATCCTGGTATGTAGTGAGGATGTTACAGTAGTTGTTGCCGGATTTACTTTCCATCTAAAGAAAGGAAAGAATATCCTGGAGATCAAGACAGACTACTACCACACCGGCAAGTGTAAACCGGAATGGCAGATCCAGGTACAGCATCAGATGATCTGCACCGGTACTCAATGTGGGATCATTGTATGTAAGGATCAGACCGGCAAGTTAAACATCTATCAATCCAACATCAATGAGAAGATGTGTAAGTTGATAATGAAAAAGGCAGAGGACTTTTGGAGGAGGATAGATGAGGAGGATCCTTATCCACCTATCATTAAACAGGAGGACCAGGGCCTCAGATCTAAAACCTTGGATGAAACTATACTCAAGAAAACTAATCAAGATGTAGTGCAGCTCACAGAGGACTACCTGGTAGCCTCAGTTGAGGAGAGGAAGTGGAAGAAAACTAAGGACAAGTTAAAGGAAGATCTATCTGATGTATTAGATAGCCTGGACCTGGATGTCCTTACAATACCAGGACAATTCCAAATAAAATCTCATTACTCTGAGGTAGAGAAATATACTATTGAAAAGAAACCTACCGGAGTGATGAGGGAACAACATTCATTTACAGTAAAGGAGATAAAGGATGAATAATAAATTGATCACAACATCAGCTCAATCCCTGGATACTTATATGTCATTAGCTGACAAGCTATCCAAGGCAGAGCTCGTACCTCAACAATACAGAGGTAAACCTAATAACATATTGGTAGCTATTCAATGGGGGATGGAGCTAGGCCTCACACCAATGAGAGCTCTTCAATCTATCGCTATCATAAATGGTAAGGCATCTATCTATGGAGATGAATTACTAGGCCTGGTTAAATCTCATCCGGCCTTCAGAGGATGTGAAGAAAAGGTAAAGGATAGTGTAGCTACCTGTACTATTAAGAGAGATGTAGCCGGAGAGATAGAGGTAACTGAAAGAACATTCAGTAAGGATGATGCAGTTAAATCTAAACTATGGGGCAAGGCCGGACCCTGGCAACAGTATCCGGATCGTATGTTACAGATGAGAGCTAGAGGCTTTGCAATTCGTGATGCATTTCCGGATGCCATCAAGGGGATAATCACCTATGAGGAATTAAGAGATTACCCCCAAGAGGCACAGGGAGGAAATATAAAAGTAGCTGTAACACCTAGTGATGCAGAGGATCTAGATGCCTTGGCTAACAAACTTGAGGCTCCTGTTCAAGAGGATCAATCCTCAGAGAAACTCACACAAGTACTAGTCATACCAGGAAAGGAAAGCAAAACCTTTGATAATGAAAAGGCCTGGTGTGATGAGTTTGCTCAAATCTTAATTAGTGTAACACAGGTATCTCATTGGACCTATGAAACAAAGAAGGAAAAAGTAGACAGCTTTACGTCAGCAAACATTAAAGTTCTTGAGAGCATAGAAGATCCGGATCTCAAACAAGAGATGAGAGATAAGGTTAAAAAGTTTTATGAGTATATAGAACAAGAGGAGCACCACGCACAGGAAAGCCTCAATGCTATGGCTGATGAAATGGATAGTAGAGGAGAGCCGGATGAATAGACAAGGCCTTACACCACAGCAGCACCAGGTATATCAGTACATCAGATCTTACTATACAGAGTATGGTTACTTTCCTACACAGAGAGAGATAGCTGTAGGTAAGTTAGATGGAGAACAGGTTATACCTCACAGGAAATCTCCGGCTAGTATACATAGAATAGTCAATACCCTGGTGGAGAAAGGATGGTTACATAAAACACCAGGCAATGCACGAGCACTAGAGTTTGTTTAGACCGGAGCTACTATTGGTTCATTGTATTCTGATCTTGCATCAAAGGATGGACAATCCTTATCTGCAAAATCTCTATGACCATAGACCATAATGTTAGGATACTCTTCTCTGATATCCTCAATGAGATCTTCCAGGGCAATGCGTTGTGCATCTGTCCTGGTATCTTTTGATGATTGCATATCCTTATCCATACCACCTATGTAACAGATCCCTATGTTGTGGTTCTCTCCAACTGTGTGAGCTCCACTAACACCAACAGCTCTACCTTTATGGATAGATCCATCTAGCTCTATAACAAAGTGATATCCAATATCCCTCCATCCATTATCCTCAACGTGCCACCTTTTGATCTCAGATGTTTTAACATCTCTACCTTCCGGTGTAGCTGAACAATGGATAATGATCTTATCAATATCCCTAGCCATTTAATTACCTGTCGCTGACTTGCTCTTCTCTTTCTTATTACCGGATAGATCCTGTTGACCTGGTGTAGTATCCGGTGCAGATCCTACTGCTGACATCAATGGTCTATCACTAGCCGGTTGTGTTCCCTTGTCCGGCTTGTATCTAACAATACCTCTTGATGATTTACCTACTCTATTCTTTTTAACAATAACCTTACTGATTGATTTACCAACGATGGATCCAATAACGTCAGCCTCCAGGCCTTTACCTGTTCCGGCCTTGGCTAGATCTTTTGAGATCTGCCTGGCTAACTCTTCTCCTGTTGTACCTTTAGGTATCGTTGTGCTTTTTTTCTTTGGAGGTGTAGTAGCTTTTGGTTTTGCTTTTACCTCTTCCATTGTTTCAGCCATAACCTATCCTTTCTTTTTTGGTTTAACTAAATCTGCATCAGCCTTTCTAACTGTTGCCTTACCTTTTGCGTGAGCTTTTAATCTTGCCACTCCCCAACTGTAAGCTGATTGTCCAGGCCTGGACCCACTACTATAGAAGGCCCCCATACCACGTTTCATTATCTTGTCTGCTTTCTCTTTACCAAACATCTTTCTATATTTTTCCGGAGCTGCCATTATGCTTTGTCCTTTGCTCTAGCCTTTGAGATCCTATCCATCTCCTCCGGTGTTAATGTTCCATCCTTATACTGTTGAGCTGTGGATACTAGCTCAGACATTCTTAGTCTTTTGTTCTTAGATCCGGATACATATTTCTTTGGAACCTTTGTACCTTTTACTTTAGGTACAGGTTTAAATCTTTTACTGCCTGTGTTTTTCTTTTTCTTCATCATACCTCTAACCTCATCTGCACCTTGCTGACTAGGTTTGAGAATAAAACCAATAAGTTTGGAAAATTTTTTATCATTCTTTTCTGCCATTACTTTTTCATATTCTCCCTGGCTACACCTTTACTCTTCTCCCAGGATCTCATTCCGGATAGACCAAGTAATGCCATAGTTAAACTGATTAATCCTTCAGTATTAATATCTGGCATAGGATAATCTGATCCTGTAATAAGAAGGATCCAATGTAACAATGGTTGTAGGAAGAAGGACCACCCTAGACCCAGGGCACATATCCACATTATGGAGGGCCTTGCACCGGCTACAAATAAGGAAGGATGTTTTGCCTGTTCAAGGTTTACCTGGATCTGTCCTTTGTCCAGGGCAATCATTTCTTTTTTTAATTCGTGATTTAGTTTTCGCTTGAGATCTTTATCCTCAACAAATTTGTCCAGGAGTTTTTCCCCTATCCCAAGAGCTGATGTAATTACCGGTAGCATATATCCCCCTTACTTTCCGTTCCTACTCATATAAGCAGAGCTGCCCATATAGAAACCTACAATGGAGCTGCCACTAATGAATAGTAGATCGCTGACAGAACTGAGCTCCTTCAATCTATCAAGATCTATTATTGGTGTTAGTAATATCGTTGCGTATAATCCCATAAATATTAATGTGTATGTAGCCATCCTTCGTTGAGCTAATAGTTTTCTTTCCTTTGCCTCATACTCTTTTATCTCCTTGGCTAGTTGGATCTCCTGGTCTGTAACCAAACCATCTTGATTGAGATCGTAACTCTCATACCTGGATCCCTTCTGTAGTTTCTTCTGTGCCATCAGAGTATTTTCAATCCTTTAAAAACTACTAATAAAACAATAACGAATATTGCACAGCCTCCAACAACTGCACCTATTATCGTTAGTGTATTCATAAACTCTTCTCTTGCTACCTCTCTTTCCTTTTCTGCCTGTTGTCTTTTCTTTCTTGCCTCAACCTGGAACCGGACCCAATCACTATGTAGTCCTGGTCTGCCCAGGTAAATCATCATCCTCTTGAGCTCTTCCTCTTTCTCCTTGATTTCTTCCAGGGCAAAGAACTCATCAAGATCTGTTTCATCTTTGCCGGTAAACTTACTGAATATAGAATTTTTCTTTTTATCTTTTTGCTTACGCAGATCATCTGCTGCGTGTGTAAACTGACTAATACTTTTTGCAACTGAACTGAGCTCTCTACCATTTTCAATAGCCTTCTTTATTGTGCTGTAAGCTGCGTTGCATATGGCAATGTATTCTAACAATCATAACTCCAGGTTATCCCAAACCTTTTAGAAGAATGTTAGTCAGCATAACTATCATTGTTCCGGCAGATCCCAGGATTATTATTTCTAATCGCTTTACTCTTCCCAATATCTCTGCCCAACGTATGGCACAGATCTCCTCGTGCTTATCTATCCTGGCTTGTAACTCTGCATTAGTCATTTTCTTAGTCATCCTTCTTAGGTCTACCTCTCTTTTTGCCTGGGGCATTTGAGCTTTCCTCGTGCTCTACCCCAGGCTCTTTGTCCTCCACGGACTTCTTTGGAGCTGCTTTACTCTTCCAACCTTTGGGAGCTAAGTGTGGATTTAAATCATAAAGATGTGGCATTATTCCTCCTAGCTAATGTTAAACTCTGCATCCCACCAATCATCAACCTCCTTAACTAGAGCTGCTATATCAGTAGCCATAGCTTTGGATGTATCGCTGTCCGGTGTTCTTGCCATTTTTAATTCCTGGTCAACAGAATATTTATCTCTTATTGCTCTGACCTTTTGTATATCCATTTTTTCTTTAACTAGTACATCATCAAGCAATTCGCTTTTCTGTGTACTTGTTGCTTTAGTTAAAGTAAGGGATGCATCTTTGTTAAGGGAAAGAAAAGTTGTTCTATCTTCTGTACCCATAACAACATACATCTCTCCATCTCCATACCACTTAACCTTACCACCTTTGATCTCTGTGGGATGCTGAATAGTATGAGGACTTAGATTTGATTTATATAATGTTCTTGCCATATTGTTGTCCTCTCTATGGTGTTAGCTTTTTCCATCCGGCTGTACCACTAACGTGGTTGTTACCAAACAGACCTGTGTTATTGTCGTAACCATATGCCCAAATATTTCCGGCACTATCTCTAATGATAGATACATAGTATCCGGAGTAGTGATGACCAAAGCAGAACATATCTTCTACAGTAGTATCAGTTAATCCGGCATACTGACCTGTGCCACTAGCATTTTGATGTGACCAAGGACTAGGATAGGGAACTGCACTTGTATAATTAGTAGATGTATTATTGGCTAATACTCCCCTGGATTCTCTACCATAATACCAATGCCTACCATTAGTATCTATGATATACCAAGCCGGTGCTGTATATCCGGAAGTCATCTTTGGATAAATCTTTGCAATAGATGTTCTTGGAAACTGTAGCTCAGTAGTAGATATAGATCCGTCAGTTGAGCTGTTGATAGTATTGTAAACATTAGATCCAAATACATCTACAATAGGCTGATCCCAGGAAGTTGTTGGAGTAGTTACGTTGCCTCTGCCTCCTTGTCCGTGCCCATTATAGCCTGTGTTATAAATCGTACCATTAGGATTACCTGGTGTTCCTCCAAATGCGTGAGCATTAAATGAAACACCATATCCGGATGTTTGAACTGAACTAAAAGTTAAAGATCCACCCACATCTGTCCAGGCAGATCTGTCACTAGTTGTGCCATCTCCCAATTGTCCGTTAGAATTTTCTCCTATACCATACAGATCTCCATCTGATTGAAGGGCATATACAGATCCACTAACAGCAGAGTTGTAATACATTGTTTGATTGTTGAGAACTTGAACAACATTGGTTACACCGGTTATAATTGAGAAGGCTGTTTTCTGTCCTCCTCCACCTTGGATACCGGATGTGTCCACACCTGTAGACCATACTGCACCATTAGTATCAATCAAGTGTGCAGAGCTCAGACCGGCTGATATTGATAGGACACTACCTGGTGTAGAAACTAACTGAGGTTTAGTAACATCAGCAGTTCCACCGGATCCTAGTTGTCCATTAGCTCCGGCCCCAAAAACAAATAGCCTATTATTTTCATCAATGAGATACCATCTTTGTCTTGTTCCCATTGATTGGTAACCGGCAGTATTAGGCATAGCCACACCAATGATACGAGATTGCAAACTATTCCAGGTAGCACCTACACCTACATATGGATTTTTAACCCAAACGTGTTTATCATTGGTTGACCCAATGCCCAATTCTCCGTTACCATTCTCGCCTATGGTAAATATGTTTCCCTTGTTCGTAAGGAACAATGCTACATCGTGCATATACCATAATCTAACAGGATGCTCATCTGATGCCATACCACCAAACTCTGTAGATATATTCATTACTACAGATCGTTGATGGTTATTAGTATCCTTAAATGCCCCACCCATATTAAACCTAGAAACTCCGGTATGGACAATTTCATAGTTTGTATTGATGTACATAAAATAAATAGTTGATGTTGTTGGTAGAGATCTATCTCTCTTAACAGGACCACAGGCTCCATTAGGCATACCATCATAAGGTATGTATCCGGTGCTATAGTTAGCTAACCAGGGATACTTACCATTAGAGGCATATGTAGTTGTGGCATCCATATCTGCAATGTGTGGTATGTTAGATCCTAAGATCTTATAACCTTCATATCCACTTTGAGCTGCAAAACTTAATCCGGTTGTTGATGCAGTTAACACCTCTCCGGCATTACCTTTAGGTAATCTAATTTGATTAGATCCATCGTGAGTTAAAACATCTCCGGCAGTAGTAAGAACAGTTGATCCTTCTGCCATTATGTTCCAATGCGTAGTATTTGTAGTAGATGGATTACCGGCATTGGTTCCGGTCTTGCTTGTTGCATTTACATATATCCAAGAGCTGCCACCAAAAGAAACAACATCATCTTTCTCGTATGTTGTTGAGGTTGCAAAGGCCCCCTTAAATGTAAACTTTAATTTTCCTATGTCTAATGTTGCCACCTGGTCCTCCTTCTATGGTAATGTGACTTGCAAGTGTCCATCGTTATCTATGGCAAAGGTTACATTACCACTCGCAATTAAATAGTTATCGTCATAATCTGAGATCGTTAATGCCTCAGATCCTCCGGCTGTAGTGCTATCTACTTTTAAAACTCCTGTTGCACTATCCTTATACAAACCAAAAAACCTGGAGCCTGTAGCAGATCCAACTTGTGTAGTAATAGCCTCTGCTACTCTAAGAGGTGTCATACCTTTAGTATTGTTTGTACCTGTTTGTGCCTCAACCTGGGATGCTATAGCTGAGAATACACCATCATTACCGGCAGTACCTTGAGCTCCCTGGGGAATGGTAAATGTAAAATCTACATTACCTGTTCCGGAGTTAAAGGTTGCTGTAGCTGATGCTGATGATCCGGCAGATCCTGTTGTAGTATTAGATACAGATGCTGAACTTATTGATGAGCTAACTGCCTCCGGATTTCCTGTAGTAGAATTAAATCCTAATACTTTGCCGGACCTGGTAGTTTTGTTTGGTAAAGTAAAATCACTAGAGCTTGGTTCATCAACAGGAGCTTTTATAGATCTTTGGATCTTCTCCTCTTGATCTCCAATCTGCATAGTGATTGTGTCAAAATCTCCCTCCAGGGCAGATGCTGTTACGTTGCCTCCGGATGAATAAATACTAGCTCTAGATACAGGAACATCAGAAAGTATAACTACTGTTTCACTACTAGTAGGTGCTATAAGAAACCGGACAATACCTGTTCCGTCTGCATTTAGTCCGGCTGCACCGGTAGATGTAACAATAGAATAGTCGTTAGTTTCTTGTTTAAGTGTACTACCCAGGTATACCTTAATATCTGATGTATTGTTTACCTGGAATGAAAAACTAAAATCTAATAGGCTGTTATTACCTACAGCAGTAACTCTTCTAACCTGGTCATTAACACTAAATGTTGCCATATCTATCCCTTTTCTTATTCTAAATATACCATACCTAGATACCTAATCCACAACAGTTAACACTAATCCCCAATATTCACAGGTATTTAGTAACCAAACAGCTCTTGCATATTTTGTTTATTAGCCTCCATTACCTCAGTAGGACTAGGATTAGTTACTGTAGTTGGTTCTTTTAAGGTATTATTTTTGTATGTATCTATCTGACTTTCTATTGCTCGTAGCTCCGGATATTCCAACATAAGCAATTTCTTTGCGTACTTTAAATACTCAGAATGGACACTATCCAACATATCTGCTTTATGTCCTTTGTTAGCCGGTATTCTCTTAGAAGGATTAGTTGGATCCGGCATTGTTAGATATTCATCACTCTTAATTAGTAAGTTAAATTTGTTAAGGATACTCATAGGTACACCACCGGCTCCTGGTAGAGCTCCTTTAATAAATGCATCCTTACTGAAATCTCCTCTTTCCGGATAGTTATACAGCTCTAAGAACCTGTCATATTGTTCGTTGTTAAGCAGTATGCCTTTACCAAAAACTCTATGAGATAATCTAGGAAAACCATAACCAATAACCTCTAACTCTTTATTGAGCTCAGTTTTACCAGGTAGATTTATTATCTTAATTGGTGACCAATAATTCCAACCGGATCCCTCAGTTTGTTTTATCTCTTCATACCATCTGTTTTTAAGAGTAGGTAAACTAGATGAACAGCCAATCGTTCTAGAACATTGCTTATTAAGAGCTCCATACCAGGCTCTTTCTATTCCTTGTGCTACCATATAGTTAGATGTGTATTGATCTCCTGGTAATGTGTTTGATGCTAAAGGATGTTGCACCCTTTCTATATTACCCTGGATAGCCGGTGGTGTATAAACACCAAATGCCTTAATATGTTCTCCTACAGTAAGACCGGCAGAGGCTACCTGTTTAGTTAGCAGCTCTCCTATTCTTGCAATCAACTGATCATTACTTTCGTATGGAGCCTGGATAACCTCTCCTAGATCTCCTAAGAACTGCATCATAGGTAGAGCTGTTCCTACATATTTCATTGAGGCAAACGCACCACCAATCATTAAATCAAGTATATCATCCGGATTATCCATATACTTAACAACATCTTTGGCATCTGCCATCATACCCAATACACCGGATATAGGATCATACCTGGCATAGCTAATCCAATCCCAGGTTCCATCATCCTTTTGTACACCAATAGAATAAGGTTTATGATGTTGTAACCAGGTTTCCCTCATCTTAGGATCTGTTGGTCCATAACCTGTTATTGTTACACTATCATTATTTATACCGGCAGATATTCCCATACCAATAGCAAAGATACTTGTTAGTCCTGTTGCTTTAGTTATAGCCTCTTTTCTTTCTCTAGGACTTCCGTGTAGTATCTTTTCTCTTACACTAGGCATAATCATAGCGAATGGTCCGGATCGTTCTGTGATC
>MDTE01151964.1_pt1 | contig 26969 bp, 22 predicted proteins | sample 811231 | NCBI WGS metagenome assembly MDTE01 (sample SAMN05326651, study PRJNA326480) | marine metagenome | isolation source: seawater | place: Indian Ocean: Red Sea | collected 2010
TAAATATAATACCTAAAAGTATTCTCCTAGAACCAATCGGAAGGAATACAGCTCCTGCCATCACGCTTGCAGCCTTGAAATCTCTTGAAATTGAGCAAGATCCAACTTTATTAATACTTTCCTCAGATCACATAATAATGAATGAAAATAATTTTATTGATGTAATCAAATCTGGCCTAAATTATGCTAATAATGGAAGACTTGTAACCTTTGGAGTAGTTCCAACATCTCCAGAAACTGGATATGGTTATATTAAATCCACTGTACCTTTTAAAAATCATTGTATTGATGGCTTGAGTATTGAAAGTTTTATTGAAAAACCTAATTTAGAGTCAGCGATAAAGTTTATTAATGATAAAAAATTTACATGGAATAGCGGAATATTCTTATTTAAAGCGAAAACAATTCTTAAAGAAATTGAAAAGTTATCACCAACAGTTTTTAAGTCCTGCAAAAAATCATTGCAAGGAGATCTTTTAGATTTAGATTTTCAAAGATTGAATGAAAATTATTTCACTAATTGTCCAGATGTTTCTATTGATGTAGCAGTAATGGAAAAAACAAATCTTGGTACAGTTTTACCTCTTGATGCTGGTTGGTCAGATGTAGGTAGCTGGGAGTCAGTTTGGAAAATTTCCAAAAAAGATAAAAATGGTAATGTTATTGAAGGTAATATTTTGGCAAAAGATTCATCCAATTGTTATCTAAAAAGTAATAAAAGACTTGTTGCAGCCATTGGAGTTAAAGATTTAGTGATTGTTGAGACAAATGACGCAATTCTTATTTCAGATAAAAGAAAAACTCAAGAAGTAAAAAATATAGTCTCAAAACTTAAGGAAAAAGAAATACCAGAGGGATTAGAACATAAGAAAATTTATCGCCCATGGGGATTTTATGAATCTATAGTTGAAGACTCTAGATGGCAAGTGAAATTAATAAGTGTGAAACCAGGTGCGAAATTATCGCTACAAAAGCATCACCATCGATCTGAACATTGGATAGTAGTAAGTGGTACCGCAAAAATTGAGGTTAATGATGAAGAAATAACATTATACGAAAATCAAAGTTCTTATATTCCACTTGGATCAAAACATAGACTATCCAATCCAGGGAAGATACCACTTAAATTAATAGAGGTTCAAAGTGGATCATATTTGGGTGAGGATGATATAGAAAGGTTTGAAGATAATTACGGTCGTATAAATAAATAATTTTTAAAAATTTTATAAATCGCAAAAAAATTTGTGAAAAAGGGTGGAACCGATATAACTCATAACTCAATTATTTGAATATACCCTATTTGCAAAAAATGCGTAAATTTTTCATCATGCGAGGGCATCCTAAATCGACTTATTATTTTCTGCGACAACAAAATATTTTGAAAATTATCTTCTTTAAAAAATGAATAAAATAATTACAAGATATCAATAATTTAATCTTAAAGTATTAATTAGATGAAATTTAATATCTTATTTAAAAAATTATATTCTAATATCAAATTTTTGGTATATTAGTTCAGTAAGCTACTTGAGAATTTGAAGAACTTTAAAAATAATAAAGAAGTTTTATTTGTTATCCCTGCTAGGTCAGGAAGTAAAGGAGTAAAAAATAAAAACTTAAAATTATGTGCTGGTGAATCCTTGTTAAGGAGAGCGGTAAAAATCGCAAAAGAGATTAATTTTGATAGTCGAATTATTGTTTCTACTGATAGTGAAATATACTTAAAGCATGTAGAAGATTTAGATTGTTCTCAAGGTTTTTTAAGAACCTCTTATTTGTCAGGGGATTCTATAGGTGATATAGAAGTTCTCACTCAAACTTTACATGCGGCAGAAGTCGAATATAACGAAAATTACAAATGCGTTACTATGCTTCAACCAACATCACCTCTTAGGAAAAAAGAACATATATACGATTCAGTAAATGCTGTTATAAAAGATTTATGGGATGCAAGTTTAACTGCCAATAAAGTAGATTTAAAATATCATCCATTGAAGTCTTTAATAATTTCAGCGAAAGGATCATCAAATTATTATTTAGAAGAAGGGGCAAAAATAATAAGTCGTCAAATGTTAGATCAAACTTATATTAGAAATGGAGCCTGTTATTCTATAACTCCATCATGCCTTACAACTTTGAAAACATTTATTGGAAGTCATTCGAAAATTATAGAGACAGAGGAAATGATAAGTATTGATTCTCAAGAAGAAATTATTGAATGTGAAAATATTCTACTGAAAAGAAAAAATATTTAATTTTTAATTTTTGCTTTATTTTTTAAAATTTTATTAAGGCTATTAAGATAAAAATTATCCAAATTTTGTAATTTAATCAAACTTTAATTTCATAAAATTAGATGTGTTAATATTAACTCTATTATTTAAATTGAAATGAATTATAAGTTCAAAGAAAATAGTAAAGTTGATCTTCTAAAAAGAAAATTAAAAAAAAGTTTAATAATTATTTTTGATAATTTATCCTCTTACCTTGTATCAAATTTATCTCCTATAAGGTATTTTTATTTATTAAGACAAATTAGAATTAATAATCCAAGAGGAGTTAAAAATAAAAAATATAATTTAGGAATTATTTATGAAGAAAGAATAAAATATTTAGTAGACCAATTTCAAATAAATAATGATGTAGGAGTAATAATAATTCCGAGAACTCTCTTATCTATTGGATTTAAGTTCTTCTTAAGAAAATATAATAAAGATAGACAAAGTTTGCCTTATGGAGAATATGATTTAGATAATTTTAGATCTGAAATTTATAAGAAAAATAGAAATAAATATATCAAATACGCTAGATGGATAAATAGAATATTAAAGGCTAAATATAATTGCACCAATATACTTATACCAAAATGTAATGATGACTGGTCGATAGATTATATAAGTTCTTGCAATTTAGAATCTATAAAAGTTTTTATTGATGATAGAGAGGGAGCTTCTACTCCAAAAAGAAACCAAATAATGCCTGCAAGACTAAAGGGATTAGACTTTGAATTTGAGCTTATGACAACTCAAAATTCCATACATAAACAACTATTTGTTGATTCTGGTTTTGATGAAAGCAAAATAATAATTAATGGAGCTGTCCAGACTGATTATTGGAAAAAGAAAGATACTTGGTTGGATTTATATAAATGTAATATTGGCCTTGATAAGCAAAAAATAAAAATCTTATTTTTTGCTTTTGGACCAAGAACTTATGTTTATTTTTATTATGGAAATGAAGCTAGAACTTGGGCACCATTATCAAAAGATATTCATAATGTAATATCTGAAATACTGAATATTTATAAAGATAAAATTCAAATAATTTATAAATTTAGTGGAAAAATTAAAAGGGATTCGAGTGAGGATCTTTCCAGCTTTTGTGAATCAAATAAAAGATTTATAGATAATAATTCGCTTTTATTACTGGGATCAAATATTTCAAGTATGGATTTAATTAGACACTGCCAAATAATAATAGGTTTCCAAACAACTGGAATGATAGAGGCCATGAATACTTCTAAGCAAATAATTTATACAGCTTGGGGAGAATTTTATGAAGAAATTGAAAATACTTTATTACCTCTCTCCAATGAAAAATGCTTAGATGTTTGTTCCAGTAAAGAGATGTTTTTTGAAACACTACAAAATGCCATTATAAGAGAATCAAATAAAATAAATTATAGTAATTTTTGTCCTGAAGAAAGAAAAAAATTAATTGAGAAGTACTTTACTTACTCTGATGGTAATGTTTCTAAAAGATTGGTGGAATTAATCTCTGAAAAAATTATCAATAATTAATTATGGTATAGTGATTTTTATATTTAAAAATAAATATGCTTAATAGATTAAAAATAAAAATAAATAATCAGTTAAGTGTATATAAAAATAAAAAAGTTCTTAGAGTAATAAAGAGAATATACACTAGTTCAACAAACTCTCAGAAAAAATATAAAAGTTTACTTATAGATGGAGGGTTCTATAATTTAAACTATTTCTATAGAATTCAATTGTTGAGAACGGCATTAAAGTCTGATCAAATTAAAGAACATGCATTTATCTGGGATTGTAATATAAATGTTTGCAAAAATATATTAAATTCAATTGGGATTAAAAATATATCCTATTTCCCCAAGTCTTTTAATAAAGATATTTTTCTTGAATCTGAAAAACTTGCAAAGAAAATTAATTCGAAAGAGGATTTAATTAATTTGAAGTTGCCTCATAATATTCCTGGCGCTTTTTTATATGACACTATTCTTAAACGCCAAAGATCTGCGACGGTTAATATTAGGTGTAAGAATTTAAAAAAATATATCTATAAATTTTTATATTCTATAAAATTTGCGGAACAACTAATAAATTCTTTTAAACCAGACATTGTAGCTTTAAGCCACTGTATCTCTTACCAATGTACTCCCTTGGCTTGGATAGCATCTGAAATTGGAATACCCACTGTTATTTTAGGAAATGAATTTGATATTCTAAGGCTATGGAAAATGTCTAAGCCTAAGGATATATATTTAGGATTTGGCCATCCTGTTAATAAGGATTTAAAGAACTTATCAAAAAGCAAGAAAGAAAAATTAAGGTATGTTGGAGCACAATATATTAAAAATAGAATTTCAGGTAATACCACTGATCTTAGTGGCAGATACGCTTTTCATGGTAAACAAAAAAAACTAAATGATTTGGGTATAAATCAAAAAGAAAAAAAAATTATTGCAATATATTCCGCATGTTTTTTTGACTTCCCACATTCTTATGGAATGAATAGATTCTTAGATATGCTTGATTGGCTTAAATTAACTATTAAAAAAGCTGCGGAGAATAAAACAGTTTTGTGGTTATTAAAACCTCATCCTATGGAGAAATGGTATGGAGGAATAAAACTAACGGATATCTTGGAAACTGATTTACCAGAAAATATAATCGTTCTGCCATATGATTATTCTGGAAAAGATGTTTTAAATATTGCTGATGGTCTTGTAACTTTTCATGGAACCTCTGCTATAGAGTTTGCAGCAATGGGTAAACCTGTTCTGGTAGCAGACAAAGGTTGGTATCATGATTGTGGTTTTGTATTGTTTCCGAAGTCAAGAGATCATTATGCTAAATTATTAACAGAAAGTTGGTATGAATTAGTTAATAAAGAGGAATCAAAACTTAATGCTGAAATTTTTTCTGGGATCTTTTTTGGAATACCAAAATGGCAGAAAGATCTTGTTTTCCCAGATGATTCAAACATTGAAATTCTCAGAAAAAAATTACCTAATTTTGTCAAATACAAGAAAAAAATTATCGAAAGAGAAATAAATTTAATAAAAAAATGGATTAATTCTGATTCCAATGATTACCATATTTATACAATCGAAAAATATAACAGATTTACTAGTCTTATAAACAAATAAAAAAATTATTGAATTATTTTTATAAACAAAATTAGAAATCTTACTTTGTCAGTTTCTTGATATTTTCAATTATATAGTCTTGTTCCTTATTGCTCAAAGTTGAATAGATAGGTAAACTTATAGCCTCTTTATAATATTTTTCTGAATTTGGGAAGTCACCATAATTAAATCCAAGATTTCTATAGTATGGTTGAATATGTATAGGTATGTAATGTAAGTTCACGAATATATGCATTTTTCTTAATTGAGAGAACAATTCTGAATGATTAGTTTTGCTTTTTTTATTGTCCACCCTTATCACATATAAGTGTCTTGAGGATGCTACATAACTGTTTTGCCTAGGAGTCTTAATAGGTAAATCTTCAAATTCAATATTGTACCTCTGAGCTATTTTTTCTCTTTTACTTATAAAAGCAGAAATTCTTTTTAATTGGCTTATTCCTAATGATGCTTGAATATCTGTCATTCTATAGTTATAGCCAAGATCTTGCTGTTCGTAGTACCAATCTCCATGGTAATCATTAATCATTTCATTCTTATTTCTTGTAATGCCATGAGACCTTAATCTACTAATTTTTTTGGCTATATCAATATTGTTAGTAGTGGCAATGCCACCTTCACCAGTAGTTATTATTTTCACAGGATGAAAACTAAAAATAGTAATATCTGAATATTTGCAACTTCCCACAGGATAACCTTTGTACTTTCCGCCAATTGCATGTGAAGCATCTTCAATAATTTTGAATTTAAACCTCTTGCTTAAAGCATATATTTCTTGCATTTCAGCGGATTGACCGCAAAGGTGGACTGGTATAACTATTTTGGGAAGAACATTATTTTTTTCAGCTTTAATTAGCTTTTCTTCAAGCAATTTGGGATCTAAGTTGTAAGTTAGTGGATCAATATCAACGAAATCTACGTTCGCGCCACAATACCTAGCACAGTTTGCAGAGGCAACAAAACTTATGGGACTAGTCCATAAATAATCCCCTTGTTTTAAGTCAAGAGCAATACAAGATAAATGCAAAGCTGCAGTTGCACTCGTTACGGCAATAGAGTAATTCGACCCGCAATATTCTGATATTGCTTCTTCAAATTTTGGGACTATTGGACCTTGTGTTAGAAAGTCTGACTTGAGAACTTTGATAATGCTCTCAATATCTTCGTTGTTTATATCTTGTCTCCCATATGGAATCATAGGTATTTTTAAATAGTAAAGTTTTTAGTTAGCCACAACCTCAATTCTTCTATTGTCATCCAGTCTTTATTTTTATCTGAATTATAAGAAAAATTCTGATCAACTAAGACTCCATCTCCTATTCTTTGAGGATCTTTAGACCAATTGTGAATTGACGGCAAAATTTTAAAAAAGTCTTTGTACTCATAAGTAAATGGAGCATCTTCAATACCTATCATTTGCTCGTGTAGCTTCTCTCCAGGTCTTATACCAATCATTTTATGTTCAATATTGGGATCTATTGCTAAAGCAATGTCCGTGACTTTCATAGAACTTATTTTTTTGATATAAATTTCTCCTCCGATCATATCTGTTAATGCTTGCCATACAAGACTTACTCCTTCATCTAAAGAGATCATAAATCTAGTCATCCTATTGTCGGTGATAGGAAAGTATCCTTTGTCTCTGCAATTTAAGAATAATGGTATAACAGAACCTCTTGAACCCATCACATTGCCATATCTAACAACAGAAAACTTCGTACCATAATTACCAGAATATGAATTCCCTGCAATGAATAATTTATCTGAAACTAATTTAGTCGCTCCATAAAGGTTGGCAGGACTGCTCGCTTTATCAGTTGATAGAGCAATTACTTTTTTTACATTACTATCAATACAAGCATCAATTAAATTCATAGCTCCTTGAACATTAGTTTTTACGCATTCGAAAGGATTATATTCTGCTATCGGAACTATTTTTGTGGCAGCAGCATGAACAACATATTCTATCCCGTGTAAAGCTCTTTTTAATCTATCTTTATCCCTTACATCCCCAATGAAAAATCTTACTCTTTTATCATTAGAAAATTCCTTTGCCATTTCCCATTGTTTCATTTCATCTCTAGAAAAAACAATTATTCTTTCAGGATTATATTTTTTTAAAGTCATGGGAATAAAGGCCTGACCAAAAGATCCAGTTCCACCGGTTACAAGAATAGAAGAGTTTTCGAGCACTTACACTAAAGTATTAGTATTCTAATAATAAACCCTAGTCTTTACTAAAGATATTTATTGATTTTTTTATTTTTAATTTCAAAAATTTGATAGTCATTATTTTTTATTCTGTTGTCATGGGTGCTAATCAAAACTATTTTTTTCATTTCTTTCCATTTTTCTAGAATTTTTTTTAATTTTTGGATACCTTCTTCATCAAGATTATTTGTTGGCTCATCAAGCAATATAATTTGTGAATTTCTTAAAAAAGCTCTGGAAATTGAAATAAGTTGTCTTTGACCGCCGGAAAGATTGATTCCCCCCTCAGAAAGTTTTGTATCTAGTGAATTTGGTAATTTTTTGATAAAGTCATAGGCTCCAGAGAATTTTGTAGCATTTATTACTTCCTTAGCTGATGCACCAATTTTTGCTATGCTTATATTCTCAAATATTGAGGCACTGAATATATAAGGATCTTGAGGAATTAAAGAGATATTTTTATATAGGTCAATTTCTGAAATAGTGTTTAGATTATATTCATTTATAAAAATATTTCCTGAATTGACATCATTTTCTTTTAATAAGATACTGAACAGAGTAGATTTCCCAGTACCAGATTTGCCCAATATTAAATTTATTTTGCTTGGAGTGATATCTATGGAAGAATCCTTAAAAATTACTTCCTCACTATAACTAAAATTTATTTTCTCTAAACTGATTGATTTAATCTTTCTTAAGACTAACTTGTTAGTTTTTATTTCCCTGGATTTTTTTAATTTGATTCCACTTAATAAGTGTTTTACATGAGCTTTGGCTAATATAATTGTTGTAAGTTTAGAACCTATAATTCCTAAAAAATTACCACATCTTTGCAAAAAGATTACGATTATTATTATATTAGGAGCCTGTTCAGAAAATTGAAAATTATCGCTTATGAATGAAGCATAAATAATTACACAAACTAACAAAAAAGCTGGCAATAAACTTGGTATTCCATTAAGAAAAACAGATTTGGAAATATTATCAATAGCATCATTTTCTACCGCTTCAATTTTAGAAATAGTTTTGCTTTTTATTCCATAAATTTGAATTTCCCTATATCCTTTTAATATTTCAGAAGTTCTTTGAGAAATATCTTGATTAAGCTCTTGATTTTTTTTACTTAGAATGCTCGAATATTTTTTTATAAATTTTAAGAAAAAAAAGTACGCAATTCCAATAATCAAAATCGCAAAAAGAAGATCATAAGAGAAGTTAACAAACAAAACATATAAAGCTGAGAATGTAAAAAGTATGTTTACTACTAAATCAAAAAAATTGATTATTACCTTTGATGCAACTGCTGAGGATTGAAAATACATATCAAATATTTTTCCAGAGTATATTCCTGATTTTCTTGTATTATTTAAAAAATTACTTAGGATTTTAATTCTAAATACTTTCCTTATTTTTCCGTTTAATCTAGAAATATAAAAGTTTTTAAAAGAAACTAAAAATGATCTAATTACGAAACTTATTATTAATAAGATTAAAATACTTGAACTATTTTCAAAGATATTTGATAGAAAATCATTATCTAAAAGTAAGTTCTTTGGTATCTTTCCATTAATAATGGCATTCGTAAAAATAGCGATTAAACTTATAAAAAAAAATTCTGATATCCCAAGAAGTATAGTTAGTGAAACCATTGCAAAAATACTTCCATTATTTAGCTCGCTCTCTTTAAAGAGATCTAAGAAGTCTTTCCTTGTACTGTATTTTCCTTTTTGTTGAATAATCTGCATTATCTTTATTTTTAGTAATTTATTTAAATATTACTTTTGAAAATTTTATTTGAATTATAAATTTAATTCTTTATAATTGATAAAAAATATTAAGTAATTAAACTTGAAAAGTCGGTCGTTCTTCCTGTCAATTCTAAACCAACAGGATAGAAGTTTATATTAAAAATTTTTGACGCTTGAAAATCATCTAAACCATCACCTATCATGATCATTCTTTTTTTAAAAGATTTTGAATGAGATTTAATAATTTTTAGATTATCTATCTTCTTATCCTCTCCTCCTAATATCTGATCGAAATAATTACTAAGATTCCTACCTGTTAAAGCTAAAGATAAAGAATCAAATGGAGTTGCAGAATTTATGTATAATTTTTTCCCCATAATTTTTAACTTGCTTAGCAATTCAAGAGACCCATTTATAGGTTGGAGGTCGATGATTTCTTGAACTGTATAATGTTCATATGCTTTAAGTAATTTTTCATATAGGTTTATAAATTTATTTGAGTTAGCAGAAATAACTCTTACAAATTTATCAAAAATTAAATATCTATTAGCATTTTTATTATTTTTAATGATTTCAGCAATAATTTCTATACCATTTTCGTATTCCTTAGCAATTATATCAAAACCATCACGTTTGATTTGATTTGATAAAACTAAGGTACCGTCAAAATCAAATATATATGTTTCATATGAAAAAAAATTTGATTTTGGATCTAAATTTTTAATGTGTTTCAATTTTTTTATTTAACTGCAATTGGAATCTTCCCCAATGATCAACTTTTGTTTTTCTTTCGCTAGTTTCTAGTTTATTGATGTAATTATCTTGATAATAAGAATCTTCTTTATAGTGGGTAGTTGAAACTTCTTCTACAATACAACCATCAATTGAGGAAAAGCTATGAAAAACACCAGGTTGAACTAGACAACAGTCACCTGGATATAATTTTTTTTCATGCCCATCTACAACTATATCTAGTGTTCCACTTAAAACTTGGAAAGTCTCCTCTTTTAATTTGTGATAATGATTTGGGTGATTCTGATTAGGAAGAACAATTAGTAATTTTTTACAATACTCTCTATTTATGCAAGTGATAATAAATGCTCCAGTTTCCCTATAGTTTTTAAGTCCATAATGATGAGAAATCTCAATTTCGAATTCTGGTCCAAGCTTTATTTTCGCTTTGTTAAGCATTGCTCTTATTTCATGTATTGCTGTTTTAATAGTATGAACATCATTTGAATTTGGCTTTGTTATCGATTTATTAAAAATAGCTCCATCTCTACTAATTTCTTCGTTACAAATAATTCCTGGTTTGAATTCTCCAGATGAAAGTTGACCATCAACTATTGGCATAGAAAAATAAACATCATCTTCCGAGATTATTTCGCCTTTATGAATACTGCTTTTTGTATAAACGCCCCTACTTAAAGATTTAATGGATTCTAGCTCAAGAGTAGATGTAGTTCTTTCCTCAGAACCATACATTTTTTTCGCATTTTTATAGGATTTAATCCATTTTTTTAATTGATTAGGATCCGAAGAATATGCATTTAATTTATATTTATTATTTGGAATACCTACATGTCTTTCAAACATCCTCGCTCCAAGAGCGTAACCCATCTGAACAGCTTCTAAATTATTTGGATCTTCATGAGTTGACCAACCGATAATTTTGTCAGGATATCTATTTTTTAATACTGATATTTGAACTAAATTACAATCTTCTTTAGGAGTAGGATAGATTGAAACACAATGCATAATTGAAAAATTGCAAGCTCTGTGGTCCAGAAAACTTACTAAATTATCAATATCATCTAATTTTAATCCACCTGTTGAAAATATTATTGGTAACCCTGCATTAGCAATTTTTTCAATAAGTGGCCAATCTTTTGCAGAACAGCTTGCTATTTTAATCGCCTCTAGATTCAAGTCTTTAATAAAATCGACAGAAGCTTCATCAAAAGGGGTGCAAATCCTCTTAATTGATTGTTTTTGTGCGTATTCAGCTAAATCTGCAAATTTTTCTTTCGATAACTCTGTGCTTAGAAATCTCTCGATATGCTTATTATTATTATCCTTTCTTGCGTTTTTGTGTATAAATGTATCTAGATCTCTGAACTGAAACTTTATTGCTCCATTTATATTTTCTTTAATTTTTAATTGAGAAACTTCTTTAATAATATTAGTTGCGTGATCCATGTCGCCTTGATGATTGTTGGCAATATCAAATACAAAAAGGTCACTAAAATCAAAATTTTTTTTACACTGCATAGATTTAAATCTTACTATTTAGGATGTTGGGGCATTTCTCTAATCCTGATTTGTAAGCCTTAGAAATAATAGCCATAGTATCACAACCCTTTTCAAGGGATATTGGAGAAGAATCAGAATGTTCAGAGGAAATGTTTTCTTCTATATGTTCAAGCTCAATAATAAAGTCATCTGGCCTGTTTTTGTGGAAATCTATTCTATCAATATTATTCATATTACAATCCTGATAACTTATGCTATCTTTCACATTGCTTTCGCAATTCCATTCAATAAATCCTGCATCAAACTGAAGCCTTGCCCACTTTTTGGAAGGTTTGGTAACAACATCTTGAATCACCCTCCCTACAAGATTTTTTTCAGTTATCAGGTTAATGGATGAAACCCGATCATAAAAACAATTCCCCTCTTTTACAAAATCCATGGTGGCGTCAATTCTGCTTACTTTTCCACAATTTGTTAATTCTGAAAGATGTTGCCAGAAATTAATAGCATGAGAATGTTCTCCAGTAGCTCCACCTCCATTTTTAAATGATCCTAAATATGAGTCTGATGGGCCGCTAAGCCAGTGGTGAGCTGCAAATATTCCTCCCCAATGCTCCCTAAACTCCACATCAATAGTCACTATATTCCCAAAATTATTTGACTTAATCAATTCGCCAATTTTCTGGGATGCCTTCCCTAAAACATGGTTATAACCAACATATGCTTTTGTGGAGGAATCATTTATTGCATTTTTAAACTCAGAAAGCCCATCCATTGATGGGGTGCAAAGAGGTTTTTCTATTAATATTCCTCTTGGGTCCAAATCTAATGCTTTTAAAGCTAAATCTAAATGTGAGTCCGGTGGAGTACCAATAATAATAAAATCAGGTTTAAATTTCACGGCATTTATATTTTCTATTAAATGTATAGAGTCATCCCATGAACCATATCTAGAAGGATATATCTCATTTTTCATTCTTGTTAAGGCTTTAGGATCAATATCAAGAACTGTTACTTGCCAATTTAAATATCTTGATGCGTTTGCTAAATGATTACCAATTGAACCAGCTCCGAAGATTAATACATTCATAATAGTTTTTCACTATAGATTAAGAATTCTACTGCTAATTAAGTAATAAATTTGTTTTTGAAATTATGATCTATTTATTTTTAATAGTTTTTCTATTTCGTAAGCTTTAATAGTTTTTTTAATTCCAGTTTTTAAATTAGTTTTTGCAATCCACCCAAGATTATCTAATTTTGAAGTATCTAATTTTTTTCTTGGCGTGCCATCAGGTTTGGAAATATCCCAATTTATTTCTCCTTTATATCCAACTGATTTAGAAATAAGTTTTGCAAGATCTTTTATAGTAATTTCACTACTACTTCCAACATTAATCCAGCAAAGTTCATTTGATTCAATATTTTTATCTGTGTTTTGAGATTTGGGATACCAATTTTTAAGAGCAAAAAGACAAGCCTCTGCAAGGTCTTCAACGTACAAAAATTCTCTAAGGGGAGTACCGCTACCCCAACAAGTAACTAGTTTTTGTTTATTTTCTTTAGCATCATGAAATCTTTTGATAAGTCCAGGGATTACGTGGCTATTTGATGGATGATAATTATCATTTGGGCCATATAAATTTGTTGGCATAAGACAAATTGCATCAAAGTTATATTGTTTTCTGAGAGCTTCACATAGTTTAATTCCAGAAATTTTTGCTAATGCGTAATACTCGTTAGTTGTTTCTAAAGGCTTAGTTAATAATTCCTCTTCTTTAATTGGTTGGGATGCGAATCTTGGATAGATACAACTGCTTCCAAGAAAAAGTAATCTTTTAACTCCATAAATCTTAGATAATTCGATAATATTAGTTTGAATTTTTAGATTTTCGAGTAAAAATTCATAAGGAAATTGATAATTTGCAAGAATTCCACCAACTTTTGCTGCAGCAATGATTACAACTGAGGGTTTATTTTTTTTAAACCATTTTTCAAGGGAATTTTGATTTGTTAAATCAATCTCTGAACGTGGGGGGGTTAAAATTTTCCCGCCATTCTCTTCTTTCCCATATCCTCGTTTAGATAAAACATTATATATAGCTTTCCCAACCATTCCACTACTTCCAGCAATGAAAAAGGAATCACTATAGTTAATCATTTTAGTCATTAATTGGTGGTTATTTAAAAGATGAGTCCCTTAAGGCTAATTCTTTATCATGTATTATCATTTCTTTAACCATATCCTCCAAAGTTATTTTAGGTTTCCACCCTAAAGATTTTTTTGCTTTAGTGGGATCACCAAGTAATTGATTTACTTCGGTTGGCCTGTAATAACGTGAGTCGACTTTTATCACAATTTCACCTGTATCTTCTCTTCTGCCGACCTCATTAATCCCATTGCCTTCCCAGATGATTCCTTTTGGATTTTTACAGTCGTTTGGAAACCAACCTAATGCAATTGCAGATAGCTGGCAAAAAGTTCTCACACTCTCCATCCTTCCAGTAGCTATTACAAAATCTTCAGGAATTTCATTTTGAAGCATCATCCATTGCATTTCAACATAATCTTTTGCGTGGCCCCAATCTCTTTTTGAATCTAAATTCCCTAAATACAAACATTTATCTAATTTGGCATCTATTCTTGATAATCCACGAGTAATTTTTCTAGTTACGAAAGTTTCTCCTCTTCGAGGGCTTTCATGATTAAATAAAATTCCATTACAAGCAAAAATGTTATAGGCTTCTCTGTAGTTTATGGTAATCCAATAAGCATATTGCTTTGCAATTGCATAGGGACTTCTTGGGTAAAAAGGTGTTTTCTCAGTTTGAGGGGATTCTTGAATTAAACCATATAACTCACTAGTACTAGCTTGATAAAATTTTGTTTTTTTGGTAAATCCCAATATTCTTATTGCTTCAAGAATTCTTAAAGTCCCTAGTGCATCGCTATTAGCTGTATATTCAGGAGTCTCAAAACTCACAGCAACATGACTTTGGGCTCCTAAATTATAGATTTCGTCTGGTTTGACGCTTTGAAGAATTCTTATCAAATTTGTACTATCAGTCAGGTCTCCGTAATGAAGAATAAATTTTGAATTATCTAAGTGAGGATCTTCATATATATGGTCTATTCTATTTGTATTAAAGCTGCTTGATCTTCTTTTTATACCGTGAACTATGTAATTTTTATTTAGAAGAAATTCGGCTAAATAACTACCATCTTGTCCAGTAATTCCGGTGATCAGTGCAATCTTCTCTTTTTTCATATTCAATGAATTTTTAAATCTCTGTCAAAGATTAAATAATTTAATTAGTTATATGAATTAATTTAATTACTTTAATGGAAAATTTCGAATCTTACAAACAAAATTGTTTTTAAAGAAAATAATTTATAGAGATCACTAAATTAATAAAATTTTTCACTTAGCTCACTAATTTCAAATTGCTATCATTTACATATGAAAAATGTTTGTCTTATTCCAGCAAGAGGAGGTTCTAAAAGAATACCCAGAAAGAATATAAGATTATTTTTTGGGAAACCACTTATTGCTTGGTCAATTGAAGTTGCAAAGTCCTCTGGTATTTTTGATGAGGTTTATGTTTCAACTGATGATAAAGAGATAGCTAATATTGCGATTGAATATGGTGCAGTTGTTCCATTTCTTAGGCCAGCTAAACTTTCAAATGATTTTGCAATTGATAAAGATGTTATGGAGCACTTCATTCTTTGGATGAAAAATAATCAAGTTTTTTCAGATACATTGTGTTATCTATATGCAACAGCTCCTTTTATTACTGAAAAAGTGCTTAAGGATGTAAAAAATTTGCTTTTAAAAAGTGATGCGGCTTTAGCATATACTGTGACTAAGTATGATTATCCAGTTTTAAAAGCTTTAAAACAAGACAATAGTGGAGTTATTAAATATTTCTGGGAAGAGTTTTCAAGAAGTCGTTCTCAAGATCTACCGGAATTAGTACATGATGCAGGTCAATGTTATTTTTATAATCTTAAAAAATATGGCAAGGAAAATAAAACCGTCGGATTCAATATCCCTCGCCTTCGTTGTCAAGACATTGATACTTTAGAAGATTTTAAGAATGCAGAGAAACTTTTTGAAATAATATTGAATGAAAAAAATTCAAAAAAGTTTTAAAAAAAATTTTTAATTTTTTGAAATTAATAATTTGAGAATTAATAAACTTAATCTTTTCAAGATTATTCAAACTTTTTTTAAAGTTTAATTATTTTACTTTCTATGACAAATTAATATAATTAAGATGTTCATCTGTTAAAAAGGATGAAATTTATTTAAATAAAAGTGAAATTAACAAAAGGGAAAATTAAAAAAATTTTTTTTGGATTTTTTATTCTCTTATTAACGTTTTCTTCTGTTCTAGAAATTAATGAAAACAAGTCTAAAATTAGAAATAGACTTAAGAAAACAAAAGTTGTTGGTGGAAAATATTCCTACGAAGTTCCTAAGGATTTAGAAAATGAAACTAACAGAAAGTTTGCACTGGATTGGGCGCGAAAAATCAATGAAGGTGGATATATCCTCTATTTTAGGCATGCTGAGAGAGATAAATGGAAGGATGTACAAATGTATGATGCACTAGAATCTGATTTGCATGATAACGGGCCAAATCAAACAAGATTTGGAGAAAATACTTATTTTTCTCAAGCTGTTTGTCTTAACAAAAGAGGAAAGATTCAAGCAAAAGGGATGAAAGAAGTTATTGAATACTCTAAGCTTCCTGTTGGTTATATTGTTACAAGCCCGAGTTGTAGAGCGAGGCAAACTGCTAGTTTTGTTTTTGGAGGGTATGACAAAATAGATAGGATATTAGTACATAAAGGCCCTTACACTGAAAACATGAAAAAAAGAAATGAAAAATTGAAAACTTTTTTTCTTTCTTTACCTTTAGATAATGATAAGAATACTATTGTATCTGCACATAATGGAGTTATTGATAATAGCCTCTTCTCTAATGTCATTTCAAGAAGAGATGGGGGGCCTAAATTGAAATTAGATGAGGCCGGATTTTTCATAATTTCCAAAAAAGATGGTGAACTTTATCTTGAGTATGAATTTGATAGTTTCGCTCATTATTCGAAGAATTTTTTCCCTAGATAAATATTTTCTACAAATGTTTAATTTTAAGAATTAAATTATACATAATTCCATTTAATGAAAATTGCAATAAGAACAGACTCTTCTCATCAAATTGGATCCGGACATATCATTAGATGTTTAACTCTTGCACGAGGATTAAAAGAAATTGGACATGAATGCTATTTTATCTGCAGGAATTTAGAAGGTAATTTAAATTTCAAAGTTTTAGAAGAATTTAATTTGATAGAACTTAGAAAACCTAGTTTAAAATATTTAAATAATTCATCAAGTTCCTTAAAGCACGAAAATTGGGCAGAAGTTCACTGGCAAATTGATGCTTTAGAGACTAATGCAAAGTTATCTGGATTTGATTTCATAATATGTGATCATTATTCATTTGATTGGAGATGGGAAAAGTTAATCTCAAAAAGTGGAATTAAGATGATGGTAATAGATGATCTTGCCGATAGAAGACATAAATGTGATTTGCTATTAGACGCTACTTTAGGGAGAAGTATCTTTGAATATGAAGATTTAACAGATAAAAATACTTTTTTAATTGTTGGAGTTGAATATGCACTTTTAAGGCCTGAATTTAAGCAATTAAGAAGCAAGAGCATTGAAAAAAGATCTAATAGAGATATTAAGAATATCCTTATATGTTTGGGAAGTATGGATAATAATAATTTAATTCCTCAAATTTTATTAAATCTCAATAGTTTATTTATCAGCAAAAATTTAGAAATAAATATACTAATTTCTAGTAAAGCTCAAAATTTAGAGATCATAAAAAATATTATTTCCGAAATTAGTCATCCTATAAATATTTATACTGACAATAATGATGTAGGAAATATTATGTTGAAAACTGATATAGCTATTTCTTCTTGCGGATTAATTTTTTATGAACTTGCAACAATGGCAGTTCCCACAATTTTAATACCAGTTTCTGATATTCAAATGAAAATGGCAAGGATATTTGTTAAGCTGTCAAATTGTAATATGCTTTTAAATCCTAATTCAGGTATAGATAATTTAAAAAAATTACTTAAAAAAATGATTTTGGATATTAAATATAATAAAATTCCAAGAGCAAATAAAATCCAAAAATTTGATGGAGAGGGTTTAGATAGAGTTTTAAAAATTATTGAGTCTAAAATTGCCTTATAAAAAAGAAATACTATCGAATATTAAAAATAATCATATTAGTAACTAAAAATTTGGATTAAGTTTACGGATTTTTTTAAGAATTATGGTGTATTATCGAAATTTTCTTCGTCTCTAAAAATTAAAAATAATAATAAAGATTTAAATATGCAAAAGAAATTCAAATTTTTAAAAAGTAAAGAATTCTGGATTTTATTTGTATTTCTTGGTGCTGATGATTTTTTTTTGAGTTATTCATACTCACAATTATTTTGTATAAATTTATATCTCTAGAAAAAATTCAAAATCCCTTACTTTCTCCCCAGGTGTTTGAACTTTTTAAATTATTTATCAATTCATCTTTTTCTAGATATGAAATCATATCTAATACAGATAAATTAGGAATAAAGCTTTGATTAATTTTAAAAGGTATTTGAGAATAAGGTTTCGCAGAAAATTTTTGTACTAAAACTTTTGGAACTTTATATTCACACTGAGACGCATAATTTAAAGTGTTTTCTGATGCAAGGTATGTTTCTGCATTAGCTTTTTCTAAAATTAAATTTACAAGTTCGATACCCTTAAAGTTTTTTTTAGAAGTTTCAAATGAAATTAGCTCAGAAGCAAATTTAACCTTACAGACTGGTAGACCTATTTGCTTAAGTGCATTTAAGAAATTTTTATAAACCAAGCATAAATTTGTTTTTGTATTATTGAAATCTAGAGAAGTTTCTAAAATCTGAAGCGAGTTTTTATAGTAAGGAGCATCTGAATATCTACTCTTAAAAAAATTAATAAGCTTTTTCTTTGTGGATTCAGATGTGTCTAAATATTGATTCATAATTAACTTTTCCCTTTTGAAATCAACAAAAGGAATGGTCAACCATGATTCTTCTCCAGCGCCAGCAATTTTATTCCTATTATATCTAGAGTTTTTAGATGATCTTACAATATCTAAAATTATATGTAAGTCACTGTCTAGTATTGATTTAAGAAGCCCGCCCCACATAAAGACATTTGGCTGCATTATTGAAACTTTCAATTTTTAGATTTAAGTAGGAAAGTAAGATCTTTATTATCATCTTCTAAATTTTATCAGAAACTTAAATAGTTAAAATAAGGCTCAATCATTTTTATTAAAATTCTTTATGGATTCCCATGTTACAGGATCTCCAATCTCTACATCTTTTATAACTTTAGAACCAACAACCTCATCAAAATATTTAGGTGCTAAACCAAAAGATGGTCTTATTTTCTTTATATCTGATGAAGTAATAATTGAACCTGCTTTCAAGTCTCTTATAAAGTAAATTGATCTTCTAAATTTCTTATTTTGCAATTCTGAATTAGTTCTTTCATTTTTCCCATTTCCTAATGATTCCCATGAACTTTTGGATGATTTAACTAAAAGTTTAAATTCATCTATATCTAAAGAAAATTCTCCATCTACCCCAGTTTTTTTGTCAATAGTAAAATGCTTTTCTATTGCGGAGGCTCCCAATGCAATAGCAGAGATTGCTGCGCTATTACTAATAGTATGATCAGAAAGACCTACATTAACTTTATATTTATCTTTAAGATGTTTTATATATTTCAAATTTGACTGTTCTGTAGTTGCAGGATAAGAACTTACGCAGTGAAATAAAAGGATTGATTTAGATCCGCTTTCTCTTGCTGTATTTACAGCTTCCTCTATCTCTTTTTCACTAGCCATTCCTGTAGACATAAGTAAAGGCTTTTTTGTCTGAGCAACAAGTTTAATAAGTGGTAAGTCTGTAAGTTCAAATGAAGCTATTTTATAAGCAGGAGTTTCTAGAGTCTCTAGTAAATCTATTGCAGTTTCATCAAAAGGTGTAGAAAATAAAGTTATTCCAATTTTTTTGGCATATAAGAATAAATCTTTATGCCATGAGTAAGGGGTATGAGCTTCATCATAAAGCTTATGAAGCTGATATCCATCCCAAATACCTCCTTGAATAATAAAGTCCTTTTTATCGCACTTTATTGTCATTGTGTCAGCTGTGTAGGTTTGAATTTTAACAGCATTAGCTCCTGCCTCTTTTGCCGCTAGGATCGATTTAATTGCTCTATCAAATGATCCATTATGATTAGCGGATAATTCTGCCACAATGTAAGGGGGATTTTTTTCTGAGATCTCATAATCATTTATAATCATTGTTATTTTTTATAATCTATAGAAATTATAAAGGTTAATTAAAAAAAAATTTCTAACTTTTTTTAAATAAAATAATTTCGATAATTATTTTAAATTTTATTAAAAATTAGAAAATTTAACCTTCTTTTCATTCATTCAACTATACTAGTTTGATTGAATCCTAAAAAAGGATAGTGAAATCAATTTACTAAATTCAATCAAAATGTATAAATTTTTTTAAAAATGAATAAAAAGTATGAAACCCAACAAGAGAATTTCTGGGCTGGCGAATTCGGTGATGAATATATTTTAAGAAGCCAGGGGGAAGAAATACTAAATTCAAATTTAAATTTTTTTGAAAGGGCATTGAAAAAAACCAAAAATATTAAAACTTGTATTGAATTTGGTTCAAACATTGGAATGAATATTAAGGCATTAAAAAAAATCTCACCTGATAATGAATTTCATGCAATAGAAATAAATAAAGGCGCCCTAAGCTATTTAAAAGATATTGTTCCTGAAGAAAATATAATCAACGACTCAATTATTAATTTCAAACCATTTAAAAAATGGGATTTAGTATTAATAAAAGGGGTATTAATACATTTAAATCCTGACAAACTCCAGAAGGTTTATTTATCTCTAGTTAATTCATGTTCTAAATATTTATTAATTAACGAATACTATAATCCTAAACCTGTGGCAATTGATTATAGAGGCCATAGTGAAAGATTATTTAAAAGAGATTTTGCGGGAGAAATATTAGATTCTTATCCTGAAATGAAATTGTTGGATTATGGTTTTCTATATGATAGGGATTCTGTTCATAAAAGAGTAGGATCCACAAATTGGTTTTTGTTAGAAAAAAATTGAATTTTAAACTATCTAAATTTCATTATTTAACTTTATTTATTTATTTAGATTTAGAGCTAATGAAGGATAATGAAAAGTAAAAGAAAATTAAAAATAGGAATATTTATTGATCATGACATAATGATAAGACATTTTGTACATAGCAAGGTTTTTTCAAAACTATCAAAAAAGCATGATGTTGATTACTTTTTCCCAATTGTTGGACATAAACGAGTCACTCTAGATCCAAGTTCGCATATTAAAAATTCAAAAATCTTTAGATTACATGAGAATAAATTAGGTAAATCTATCTGGTTTAGAAGAAAACATATAGATGTTTTGAGGGGAGGCTTTAATAAATTTGCTAGAGATATCAGAAGAGTCTATAGGCTTATTATTCCAAAAAAAGTAGAAATATTTCATTCAATATTAGCTTTACCAATAATTTATGAATTATTTACGATTTGGGCAAACTATGTTTTAAATAAAAATCCAAATTTGATTTTAAGGAAATTATTAAAGGAAAATAAGTATGATTTACTAATAAATCCAGGAATACCAAATGGAATCTTCATAAACGACCTGCTAATTGAAGCTAAAAGAGCAAAAATAAAATTATTATTTATAATGAATTCATGGGATAATCCGTTGTTTGGGAAAATAACATCTGGAACCCCAGATTTGTATCTTGCCTGGGGTCCTCAGACTGCAAATTTTGCTAAGAAATATATGGGAATACCGTCTGAGAAAGTAAAAGAATTTGGTGCTGCTCAATTCGATGTATATAAGAGAAAACAAAAAATTAGTAAAAATAAATTTCTTAAAGATAATAATATAGATCTAAATAAAAGAATAATACTTTATGCTGGAGGAAGTCTTAATACCAACGAATATCTACATTTAAAAATACTTGAGAGGGAAATAGAAAAAGGTAATTTTAAAGATACGGTAATTTTGTATAGACCACATCCTTGGGGAGGAGGTGGAAATAATGGTAATAAAATTTTTAAAGAAAAATGGAAACATGTACATATAGAAAATACTATGAAAAATTATATGGAAGGAATAAATAAGCGAGGATATCATTTAACTTTCCCAGATTACTCAGACACCCATGTCGTTTTATCTTATTCTGATTGTGTAATTTCTCCTTTGTCCACAATTCTTATAGAGGCAGCTATGCATGGGAAGCCTGTAATGTGTTACTTGCCTCTCGAGGATATTGAGGCTAATCACTTTCAGACAGTATACTCTCTACCACATTTTCGTGATTTTCAAAATGAACTTGATGTTGTTTTAGCTAAAAACAGAAAGGAATTAGTCTCAAAAGTTAAAATCTTATTTAGTCAAATAGAAGATAAATCGTTCCCAAAGAAAATGAAAAAAATAAGTGAAAAATATGTAACTCATTTTGAAAATCCTTATTCAGATAGAATAGTAGAATTAATAGAAAATTTATAAATTTATAAAAAAAAATTATATGAAAAAAAAATTAATTCAAAAAAAATTAGAAACTAGTGTAAAAAGAAAATTAGAAATATCAAAATTAAGTTTTTTAAAAAGACTTTTTTATCACCCTTCTATGTTTTTGCATACAATTACTTGTTTTTTATTGAGAAGATTTAAATTAACTAAGTTAGTAAGAGCTAAAACTTTTTTTGATCAAGATATGATTGTCGTACTTCCTGAGGTTGTTTCTTCAGATATCTATAGATTTGGATATATTGAATTGAATGTTGCTCAGGCTATTATTAATAATGTTTCGGAGAAGGATAAAGTTATAGACATTGGCTCTCATTTTGGACTATTTACTTTATTAATGTGTGAAATGGTTGGTGATGATGGTGAGGTGCATTCATTTGAGCCTGTACCAAGCACTTTCTCAATTCTTTCTAATAATGTTTCTAAAAAGAAATCCGTTACCACTAATTTAAAAGCAGTTTGGAATGAAAATAAGAAAATAATTGTAAATGACTATGGAATTTCTTTTTCAGCTTTTAATTCAATAAAAGGTGCAAGAAGTTTTGAAATTCAAAGACAAAAATTTAAAAATATAATTAACGCTAAAGCAGTAAAATTAGATGATTATATTAAGCAAAAGAATATTAAACCCTCTTTTATTAAAATAGATGCAGAGAGTACTGAATATGAAGTTCTAGAGGGTATGAGCTATATTCTCAATAAAATAAAACCAACTATATGTATTGAACTGGGCGATCTAGAAGTTGATGGTGCTCATAAGAGCATTGAAGTAGTAAAACATTTATTGAATTATGGTTATAAACCTTTTGAATTTAAAGAAAATAAATTTATTAAACATGAAATTAGACAAAATTATCCTTACACTAATCTCCTTTTTATAAGCGACTAGAGTAATTTATGATATAAAAAGCTTAGCGATATTAATCATAATATTTATGAATAAAACCAAAATAAAAAATAAGAAAATTATATATGTTTTTAAAAATGGTAGAAAAAGAAGATTGTTAGCTGATAACTTTAGTTATCCAACTGAGTTTTTTTATTGTGCTAAAGAATTAATTACAGATAATTTTAATATAGATATATATGAAGAAATAGATTTAGGGTTTGGATTTAAAAAAAAATTATTAAATAAGATTTTAAATTTATTTTCAGAAATGTTTTTTAATTTGCCAATTGCATCTGTTATTGGATTAGTTATTAAGAGTAAAAATAAGCTTTTTGATGATAAAGATATATTGATAGCTACCACTAATTATATTGGAATGACATTATCAATATGTAAGAAATTAGGCTTTATTAATTCTGATATATTTTTTATAAATATGGGTCTATTAAAACTTAAGCCAAATTTTTTTAAATTAATTATTTATAAGTTTTTTCTAAAAAATATAAATCTTATATGTCTTTCTAAATCTGAATTTAGTTTTCTTTCTACTTTTTTAAAGTCATCCAAAATAAGATATTTGCCATTTGGTGTTGATAATAAATTCTGGCACTTTAAAAAAGAATATTTTTTTAAAAAACCTTTTGTTCTTGCGATAGGAAATGATTGTGCAAGAGATTGGGATCTCTTAATTGATTCCTGGGAGGATGGGTTTTTAAATTTAAAAATCATAACTTCAATACCTGTTAAAAATACAAAAAAAAATGTAGAAATAATTTTTGGAAATTGGCACTCTGAAAATATAAGTGATCTAGAAATAAGGAATTATTTAAGTAATTCCGAATTTGTTATAATCCCTTTAAAAGAAACTATTCAACCTTCAGGCCAAAGTAGTTGTTTGCAAGCAATGGCATGTTCTAAAGCAGTTATAATTTCACAGATAAAGGGTATTTGGGATCAAAGATTATTAACCCATGAAGAAAATCTAATTTTTGTGAAATCAGGAGATAAACTTGAACTGAAAAATGCTATCAGACTATTATCTGAAAACATACAGCTGAGAAAAAAAATTGGAGAAAATGCAAGAAAATTGGTTAATGATCATTTTAATACAAAAAAAATGTCTAATGAATTAAAAACTATTTTGAGGGAAAATTAATTGAAGATTGCAATTGGATTTAATGTTAAAAATTCAGCCTGGGGAGGCGGAAATCAGTTTGCAATCTCATTAATAAAAGAAGCCAAAGCAAAAGGCTATAAAATTACGACTGAACTTAAGGATAAAGATATAGATATAATACTTTTTACTGATCCAAGATCTTTTAACGAAGGAGTATCTTTTGGATCATTAGATATTTTAATGTATTTACTTTTTATTAATAAAAAGGCAATAGTAGTACATAGATTAAACGAGTGTGATGAAAGAAAGAATACAAAGTATATGAATAAATTCTTAAAGTGGTCAAATTATTTTTCTGATCATAATATTTTTATTGCATCATGGTTAAGGAATTTAGAAATATATCAAAAGGACAAGTCCTATGATGTGATTTTGAATGGAGCAGATAAAGAAATATTTAAGAGTTATAGAAAAAACATATGGGATTCAGAAAATAAGCTAAAAATAGTTACTCATCATTGGAGTGGAAACTTAATGAAAGGGTTTGATATTTATAAAAAAATTGATGAGTTATTAATGAATAATTATTTTAAAGGAAAAATTAATTTTACATATATCGGAAATTTACCCAAGAATTTTTCTTTTAAGAAAGCTAGACATATTAAACCTCTTTATGGAGTAAATTTAGCGAAGGAGTTATCAAAACACCATGTATATATAACTGCTTCAATTAATGAGCCTGCTGGGATGCATCATATAGAGGGTGCTTTGTGTGGTTTACCTATAATTTTTAGAAATAGTGGAGCTTTACCAGAATATTGTGAGGAATTTGGTATTGGTTTTTACGATTCTTTTTTTATTGAAGCAATTGAAGAAATGATGAATAAATATAAATCCTTTAAAAGAAAAATGGAAGAATACCCTTATGATTCAAGAAATATGACTAATCAATATTTTGATATATTTGAAAAATTATTAATTAGAAAAGATCAAATTGTTCGAGAAAGAAATTTATTCAGATCACCTCTTATCATTATTAAAAACTTCATTTTTTTAATTATGTTTTCAAAAAAAATATTAAAAAGAATTCTGAAAATTTTTTAAAATGCAATTTTTCAAACTTATTATTAGAGAATTGAAAGAATGGATTGAATTTTTAATTGGTTTAATTCCAGGTCAAATTGGTAATTTTATAAGATTCTCATATTATAAAAATCTTATAAAAAAATCATTCAAAAATAACCGTTTCGAGACGGGTTTTAGAATGACATACTCTAAGAATATTAGTTTAGGTTCAAACTCTTATTTTGGCGTTGACTGCAAAATATATGCTTCTCATGAAAGTCTAATTAAGATTGGATCTAATGTAACTTTCAATTCGAATGTAATGATTAATGCCAGAGGAAAAGGGAAGATCGAAATTGGTGACAGTGTCCTTATTGGTCCAAATGTGGTATTGAGATCTAATAATCATAAATTTGATGATATCGATATTCCCATAGTGATGCAGGGTATGATGGAGGGTGATATCATCATAGAAAACGGTGTATGGATCAGTTCTAATTGCGTAATACTGCCAAATTGTACAATTGGAGAAGGAGCTATTGTTGCTGCTGGTGCTGTTGTTACAAAAGATGTAAAGCCGTTTTCAATAGTTGGAGGAATACCTGCAAAAGTTATTGGAACAAGAAAATCTCAAGTATGATTTTTAAGATTAATTTTTATGAATAAAAGTAAATTGCATCAAATAAAACTATTTTTTCTAGATTTACCAAAGCGAGAAAAATTAATATTATCAATTTTCATAGATTCCTTTTTATGTATTACTAGTGTATGGATTTCGTTTTATTTAAGATTAGGAGTTTTACCAACACGGGACCTTTTGATTTTGCCTTCTTTAGCATCTATTTTGTTTGCTGTCCCTGTTTTTTATTTAAGTGGTTTATATAAAACGATCTTTCGATATTCTGGCTGGCCAGCATTACTTACTGTCTCAAAATCAATTGTTATTTATTCTTTTTTATTTGCATTCTTGATAGCTATAGTAACTATTAAGGATGTTCCGAGAACTATCGGATTTATTCAACCAATATTATTGTTTTTTACAGTAGGAAGTTCTAGAGCATTTGTAGGCTATTGGCTTGGTGATCTATATAAAAATAGAATAAAAGAGTCTAAATTACCTAAAGCAATTATTTACGGTGCTGGAATTGAAGGCAGGAATTTATCTATAGCATTGGAGGACAATAATACTTTTAAATTGGTAGGTTTTATTGATGATGATCAATCAAAACATGGGCGGGTTCTTATGGGTAAACCAATTTTTGCTGCTAGTGATTTGGATTTTTTAGTGAATAATAAAAAAATTAGATATCTTTTTTTGGCTTTGCCAGAATTGAAAACTGCTAAAAGATCAAAGATAATTAATAACGTTAGTAAATATAATCTATCAATCAGAACCTTACCAAGTTTTTCTGACATTGCTAGAGGAACTCTAAATAAAGTTGATTTGGTTGAATTAGAAATAGATGATCTTTTAGGTAGGGAAAAAGTTGAGCCTAATAAAGATTTAATGCAGAAAAATATTAA
>MDTE01050041.1_pt1 | contig 26962 bp, 28 predicted proteins | sample 811231 | NCBI WGS metagenome assembly MDTE01 (sample SAMN05326651, study PRJNA326480) | marine metagenome | isolation source: seawater | place: Indian Ocean: Red Sea | collected 2010
ATTTTGTTTGTATGTTCAAGTTTTGAACAAATGGTAAGCATTTATGAGCATTGCAAGTAATTTGCAACAAAAAATAAATACTAATAAAGCAAATATATCGGTTTTAGGTCTCGGCTACGTTGGATTACCGGTTGCATATAATTTCGCCAAAAAATTTAAAGTTGTAGGTTTTGATATAGATAAAAAAAGAATTTTAGAATTAAAAAAATTTAAAGATAAAAATAATTCAGTTTCTTTCAAAAATTTTAAAAAAAAAAAATTATTTTTCTCATTTAATAAAAAAAATTTAATTAATTCAGAAATATTTATAATTACTACCCCAACTCCAATAACTGAAAATAAGAAGCCGGATTTAAAATATATTTTTAAAGCCTTAGACTTTATTATCAAATCGAATATTTATGGTAAACTTATAATACTAGAGAGCACAGTTTTTCCTGGCGCATCAAATGATATATTTATCAAATATCTTGAAAAAAAAACTAATCTCAAAATAAATGATGACTTTTTATTTGGATATTCACCTGAGAGGATAAACCCTGGGGACAATACAAATAAATTTAAAAATATTTCAAAAATTGTTTCAGGTTCTAGTAAAATATCTTGTAATTTAATCTTTGGACTTTATAAAAAAGTAGTTAATAAAGTTTATAAATCTTCATCAATACTTGCTGCTGAAACAGCAAAGTTGATAGAAAATAGTCAAAGAGATTTAAATATAGCTTTTGTGAATGAGATAGCAATTATTTGCGATAAGCTCAAAATAAAATCTAGGGAAGCTCTTAGCCTTGCATCTACAAAATGGAATTTTTTAAACTTCAAGCCTGGACTAGTTGGCGGACATTGTATTGGAGTTGATCCATACTATTTATTCTATAAATCAAAAAAACTTGGGTATATGCCAAAAACTTTACTAGCAGGTCGTAGTCTTAATGAAAACTTTTCTCATTTTTTAATAAATAAATTTCTCAAATTATTTAAAAAAAAAAAACTTAGAATCTTATTAATGGGGGCTTCGTACAAAGAGAATTGTAACGATTTAAGAAATAGTAAATCATTAGATATCTTTAAAATATTAAAAAAAAAAAATTGTCTAGTAGATATTTATGACCCTCATGTTAGCACGCAGGAACAAAGTGGCTTTAATTTCATAAATTATCCGAAAAAAAAACATTACAATGGTATAATCATTTCAGTTGCACATAAGAAATTTAAGAATATGGGATTGAAAAAAATTTATTCTTTTGGAACAAACAATTTTAAAGTATTTGATATTAAAAATATATTCCCAACTAGTAAAAAAATTTTACATATATGAGCAAGACTATACTTATTACCGGGGCAGGCGGATTTATAGGATTTCACATATCAAAATATTTATTAATCAAGAAATACAATATTATTGGATTAGATAATTTAAATGATTATTACGATAAGAAAATTAAAATAAATAGGTTAAGTATATTAAAAGGATTTAAAAATTTTAGATTTCTTAAAATAAATATATTAAATTTAAATCGATTAAAAAATGCCTTTAAAAAACATAAATTTGAAAAGGTAATTCATCTTGCAGCTCAAGCAGGAGTTAGGTTTTCTATTTCGAATCCAGATAGTTATATTCAAAATAATATTCAAGGATTTCAAAATATTTTAGAATTATGTAGACTTTATAAAATTAAACATTTAGTGTATGCTTCTTCTAGTTCAGTTTATGGACTTAGCAAAAAAATGCCATTTTCTGAAAAAAATAGCGCTTCTCATCCAATTTCAACATATGCTGCATCAAAAAGATCTAATGAGCTAATGGCTCATGTTTATTCAAACCTATACAATTTACCAACTACTGGACTTAGATTTTTTACAGTTTATGGGCCATTCGGTAGACCAGATATGTCGTTATTTAAGTTCGTCAATTTAACGCTGAAAAATAAAAAAGTAGATCTTTTTAATAAAGGAAATCATACAAGAGATTTCACATATATAGATGATATTACAGAGGTGATTTTTAGGGTTATGAACAAAGTTCCCAAATTTAGTAATAAAGGCAAAGTAACAGAATATAGTAGTACGGCGCCTTGGAGAATTTATAATATTTCCAGTTCTAAACCTACTAAATTGAAAAAATATATACACGAAATAGAGAAAAATCTGAAAAAAAAATTTAAATTAAAAAATTTACCTTTACAGAAAGGCGACGTTAAAAAAACAAGTGGTTCAATGAATTTAACTATAAAAAAATTTCGTTATAAACCAAAATATAGTTTGAAATACGGTATTAACGAATTTATTAAATGGTATAAAACTTATTATAGAAAATGATAATAGCTGAAATAGGATCCGTGCACGATGGTTCATTAGGAAATGCAAAAAAGTTAATAGAAGTTGCAAAAAACTCTGGAGCTAACTTTGTAAAATTTCAAATGCACAATGCAAATGAAGAAACACTTAAAGATGCTTTTACTCCAGATTATTTTTCAGAAGAAAAAAGGTTTGAATATTTTAATCGAACGTCTTTTAGTATTGGACAATGGAAATCTTTAATAAAACATTCTAAGTTAAAAAAAATAGATTTCATGTGCTCTGTTTTCAGTATAAAAGCATTTGATATTTTATTTAAATTAAGAGTTAGAAATATCAAAATACCCTCTGGAGAATTGACAAATTTACCACTTTTAAAAAGTATTAATAAAAAAAAAGGATTGAACATTTTTTTATCGACTGGAATGAGTTCTTGGAATGAGATCGACGAAGCTTTAAAAATGCTAAATAATCACAAGGTAATATTAATGCAATGTTCATCAATATATCCATGCCCAGAGACTTTAGTAGGATTAAACGTGATCAAAGAAATGAAATTAAAATATGCTAATAAATATAATTATGGATTCTCTGACCATACAACTGGAAGCGAAGCTGCTATTTGTTCCATCGTTTATGGTGCAAAATATATAGAAAAGCACATCACTTTTTCAAAAAAAATGTACGGTTCAGATGCTAAATTTGCAATGGAGCCAAAAGAATTTAAAAATTTTTGTGAGTCTGTAAAAAAAACTAAAAAAATTATATCTAATCCAGTCAACAAAAATAATTTAAAGCCCTTTATAAAGATGAAGAAAACTTTTGAAAAAAGAATAATAGCAAAAAGAAATTTAAATAAAGGTATAAAAATCAAATTTGAAGACTTGAGTTTTAAAAAATCTAATAAAGGTATAAAAGTTTTTGATTACAAAAAAATTTTAGGAAAAATATTAAAAAAGAGAATTTTTAAAGATCAATCAATTACGCAAGAATATTTAAAATGAAAAAAAAAAGAAAAGTTTGTGTAGCTATATTTTCTAGAGCAAATTATGGAAGTATAAGAAAAGTTTTAGAAAAATTGAAGTCGAATTCTAAAATAGAATTACAAATTTTAGTTGGTGGCTCTGCAAACATTGAAAAATATGGTTTAGTTTCTGAACTTATTAAAAAAGATAAATTTAAGATTAATGAAGAGATTTATTTTTTAGTGGAGGGTGAAACACCTACAACTATGGTTAAAACTACTGCTTTAGGCATGATTGAGATTGCCACAGCTTTTGAAAGATTAAAACCTGATATAGTTCTTACAGTAGGCGATAGATATGAAACATTATCTACAGTCGTTTCAGCTGCGTACATGAATATCACTGTTGCACATACTATGGGTGGTGAGATAACCGGAACAATTGATGAAAGCATACGACACGCTATTACAAAATTTTCGCATATACATTTTCCAGCAAATAAAAAAGCAATGCGAAATATTATAAGAATGGGAGAAGAAAAAAAAAATGTTTATAATGTTGGTTGCCCTAGAATTGATTTAGTTAGAGCATGCTTCAGAGAAAAACAAAAAGATATTAATAAGTTAGTATTTGAAAGAGACGAGGGTGTTGGTGAAAGATTTGATTTAAAAAAAGATTTTATTACTCTAATGCATTATCCAGTAACTACTGAGTATGGAAAAAATTATAAACATATGTGTCAAATACTAGATGCTGTTAGCAGAATTGATGTTCCAAAACTTATTTTTTGGCCTAATTCAGACGCCGGTTCCGAGGAAATATCTGTTGCATTAAGAGAATATAGAGAAAAAAAGTTAATAAAGAGAGCTTGGTTTATAAAAAATCTTGATCACACAGCATTTTTTACAGTTTTAAAAAATACAAAATGTTTAATTGGAAACACTTCCTCTGCGATTAGAGAAGGAAGTTTCATAGGCGTACCTACTGTTTCAGTTGGCACAAGACAAAATGGTCGAGAAAGAGGAAAAAACGTAGTAAACGCAAAATATAGCACCGAAGATATCTATAAAAAAATTATATCTCAAATGAGTGTTAAACATAAATTTGTAAAGAGTAATTTATATGGAGATGGGTATGCATCAGCTAGAATAGTTAAAATTTTAGAAAAAGCTAAAGTAAATATTCAAAAAAAATTAACTTACAAATGAAGTTTGTAGCAATAATACCTGCAAGAAAAAATTCAAAAGGGTTTCCAAATAAAAACCATAAATTATTTAATAAAAGACCTTTAATTTATTGGACAATAAAATCAGCAATACAGTCTAAATGTTTTAAAAAAATTATAGTTTCCACTGACTCAACAAAAATACAAAAAATCTCGCAAAAGATGGGGGTAGAATGTCCTGTGTTAAGACCAAAGAAATTATCAGGAGATAAAGTCAATGTTCACAAAGTTGTAAAATATGTAATGAATTTCTATAAAAAAAAAGATAGCAGCTTCCAGACTGATGCAATTGTTTTATTGCAACCAACTTCACCACTTAGAGAATACTCCGACATTAGAAAATGTTGTAAAATATTTAAAAAATTTAAACCAGACAGTTTAGTTTCAGTATTAAAAGTTCCGCATAATTTTAATCCTAAAAATTTATACTCATTAAAAAATAATTTTTTAATTTCTTTAAGTAAAAAAAAAAAATTACTTCAAAGGCAACAACAAAAATTATTTTATGCTAGAAATGGCGCGAGTATTTACATAACTAAAAGCATTAAAATCAATAAGTACATCCTAGGTGGAAAAATAAAAGGGTATTTAATGAATAACTTAAAATCAATAGATATAAATGATAAAAATGATTTTTCTCTTGCGGAGTTAGTACAAAATAAGTTTAAATATAATAGTATAAAATGAAAAAAATAATTTTATTTTCAAAAAAAATTTCTGATGTTAGCAAATTAAAACGTGATTTTTTCCACGACAATAAAGTTTATCTAAATAGAACTACAAAAGGTTTTAAAATTTATCTCAAAGAAAAAAAAAGAGTATTTTGCAAAAACTGTGAAAAAAAATTAGGCAAGAATATATTTAAATCAAATAAAGTTTCATATACAATTTGTAAAAATTGTTCACACCTAAATGGAGCCTATCAAGACACTGTTAGTTTTTTAAATAAACTTTACTTGTCAGAAAAAGGTTCTAGTTACGAAAAAGGATATAATAAAGATTTTAATAAAAGAGTTAAAAAAATATATAAACCAAAATTAGATTTTCTAAAAAAAGTCATTAAGAGAAAATTTTCTATAATTGAAATTGGTTCTGGCGCAGGACACTTTGTTAAAGCTTGTGAAAATCAGAAAATAAAAGTAAAAGGCTACGAAATTAATAAAAAACTGGTACAAATAGCGAAAAAAAATAATGTAAAAAATATTTTCTTTGAACCGCCAAAAAATATTGATCAAATTTTAGAAAATGACAAGTCAGATGTGGTCTCCTTAATAAGCACCCTTGAACATTTGCCAGAGCCAAACAAAATTTTGAAAATTATAAAAAAGTCAAAAATTAAATATATTTATACTTGTGTACCTCTTTATTCACTATCTACATTTATTGAAAACGTTTTTCCCAAGGTTTATCCTAGACAATTAAATGCTAGTCATACGCACCTTTACACACAAAAATCCTTAGAATACATGGTAAAAAAATACAATTTTAAAATAATAGGAGAATGGTGGTTTGGAACAGATATATCAGATCTTTATAGAAGTTTATTATTAAGCTCAAATTATCAAGATAAAAGTTACATAAATCTCTTTAATAAATTTTTTGGAAATCATATCGATGACATTCAAGCGATATTAGATAAAAAGAAACTTTGTTGTGAAGTTCATTTAGTTTTAAAAACTTAAATTAAAAAAATCGGTATGCTTAAAAAAATTAAATCTTTGATAAAATCATCACCTTTTTTATATAAATTAGTTTTACCAATATATAAAAATTTTTTTTTTATTTGTAGAGGTTTAAATGTTTGGATTATGATTTTACTATTGAATTTTTTTCCAAAAATTATTTATAAATTTTCAAAAAGAAAAACTTTACCACAACCAAAAATGCGGCAAAAATTAAAAAACATAAAATTTCCTTATTATGAAATTTGGGAAGAAAAAAGCACTAAGATTAAAACAATGGATGAAATTCATATTTTTACAACAGGATGTAAAGATTATAATTTGATAAAAAAAATTGACGAACCAGTTTTTTTACTCTCCTTATGGGATGAATTAAAAATAGATGAAGATGGAGATATTTTATATTTTCCTAGTTGGCACCCGTCTTGGTACGAAAATCACTCTTTAAGTAAAAATCAAATACTAAAAAAAAAAAATTTGAAAACATATCATAAAGAAAATATTGTTTATGTTCACAACTATCCTTATTTACTTAAAAATTTTAAAAAAAAAGGATTTAAAACATTAGCCATTACTTCAAATCTAAAAAATCCAAATGGAGAAATATACAATCCTCATAATTTTAAAAAAAGTGTAAATTTTTTTCCAACAATTGAAAATATTTCTGACTCCGATAGTTATGATAAATTTCTTGACGATAATAAAATTGACAAGTTGTATGTTGTAGAAAAAATTTTTAAACCGAGAGATCCTTTGCTACCTTTCGATAAAAATTTTGCACCCACGGCTTCAGTTATTACTTGTCTTAGTGCTCTTTTTTTTAAAGCAAAAAAAATAAATATTTATGGTTGGAATTTCTATTTAAAATCCTCTCCAGACAAAATGAGCAGTTTTGAATTATTAAGAAAAATATACAATTATAAAACTGATGTAAAATATTCTTCTACACTTTGGGAGATAGCAATATTAAATTTATTATATGCGTATAATTATTCCTTACATTCAAAAATAAATAATTTTGGGTTTTTAGGAGAGTTACAAAAACATAAAAAAATTATCTCAAAAATAGAAAAAGTTTTTTTTGATTAAAATTATTTTGAAATTTCAGCGATTAACTCTTTTGACAATTTTTTAATTGACTTTTTAAAATTGTTTTTTATTACTATATCAGGAGTTTTAGGAAATTCAGCTTTTAAATTTTTTCCAACTACATTTTTTGATTTTTTTTTATAAAAATATTTCCTTTTTTGATTAATAATATTTTCAATATCAGCTTTAATATATATTTCTAGGTAATTTTTAATATTTTTTTTATTCCAGCTTCTTACAGAATTAAAAAGACTCACAGTTGCGAATATTACATTCACATTTCTATCGGTTAATAGTTTGCATATCTTGGAATAAAATAATGCATAATTTAGCCTCTTTTTTCTTGAAAAACTTTTTAACTTAAATAATTTTCTTAGATCATCACCACTGAAAAGTAAGGTTGCACCATATTTCCTTTTTATGTATGGATAAATTGTTTCGGCTAAAGTAGTTTTTCCGGATCCAGGAAGACCAGTTACCCAAAATAAAATCCCTTTATTTTTTTTGGTTATTTTCATTTTTTAGTATCTATATAATGTAAAGAATCGTGAAAAGTCCATAGAAATGCTAAAAATAATTGACATTTAGAGTTATTTGTTTTTTGATGTTCAAGTTTTGAACAAATTCAATATTTGAACATTATGAATAAATTAAATAATAAGCGCAAGTCAATAATAAACGATTTCAAATTTAAGAATGAAAAAAAAGATTTACTTAAGTTAAACTTTCTTAACAGCGTATCCGCAACACCCGTTTGGATTTCTAAAAAAACTGGTCTTGTTTTTCACAATGAACCTAAAAAATCTAATGAGATAGTAAAAGAATGGTCAAACAAAATATTTTCCAAAAAAATGAATCCCAAAGTACATTTTTACACCGATAACATTCCTGAAATGAGAGCAAGACACTATTACATTTTAAAATATATAGATGATGTATTAAGAATAAAGAATAAAAAACTTTTTGATTTTGCATTTGGTCAAGGAGGACTTCTAACACTTGCTTTAGATATTTTTCAATGCAGGAATATATCAGGCGTAGAACATTCAAAAAAAAATATTTTAAATCTTAATAGAATTTTAAAAAAAAGGATTAAAAATATCAAGTTATATAATTCAAGTATTGAATTACTTAACTTGAAAAAAAAAGCAGAAATAGGTTTTTTGACATGGACTTTATGTAACTGCAGTGACCCAGTGAATATTGTACAGAGTTTAAAAAAAAATATTAAAAAAAATGGATTTTTGATTGTAGCTGAGAGTTCAAGAATATTAGTTCCTTTTAAAAAAGTTATTCAAAATTATTTCGTGAAATCAAAAAAAATTGGACACACCCATCCCTGGCACTGGAGTTTAAACTCACTTTTAAATATTTTTAAAATTTTTGGTTTTGAGCCAGTGAAAATTAATAGGTTTTATGATGTCAATGATTTAGTGATAATTTTTAAAAATAGTGAAAATTTTAATCAAAAAATATTCTTTGATGATTATAAAAAAGTTATAAATTTTTTAAAGAGATGGAAAGCAGAAAGTAAAAATTATAAATTTGATTAGTTATGAATGAAAAACCCGAGAGTCAAGAAAAATTAGACGTACTAAGAAAAATTAGAAACAATCCTGAAACTTCTCAACGTAAATTAGCAAATGAGCTAGGATTTAGTTTAGGTAAATTAAATTATCTTCTAAATGCTTTTATGGAAAAAGGTCTTGTTAAAATTAAAAACTTTAAAAAAAATCCAAAGAAATCTAACTATCTATATATTTTAACAAAAAAAGGTTTAACAGAAAAAACTAAGCTTACTATTCATTTCATGGAAAGAAAAATGAAAGAATATGATGAGCTTAAAAAAGAAATCGCAAAAGACGAAAATTAAAATGTGGATTATTTTAAAATATAAAACAAATTGCTTAAACTACTTAAAAAATGAAATAAATAAAAAATTAAATTTAAAAATAGATTTTTATTCACCAAAAATTAAATTTGATAAGATTATTAAAGGCAAACATTTAGGATACAGAGAGTCAAAATTATTAGGCGATTACGTGTTATGTTATAATCCAAATTTTTCGAACAAAAAAATAATAGATCAAATTAAAAATATAAAAGGCTTAAAGTATATTCTTAATGGATATTCTACCTGTCAAAAAGAAATTAAAGATTTTGTTTACAAGTGTAAAATAAACGAAAACGAGGATGGTTTTTTAAAACAAAACTTTTTTGGATTTGAATTAGAGAAAACCATGAAGTTTTTGAATGGCCCGTTCTCGAATATGATTTTTAAAATTATTGAGGTACAAAAAAGAAAAATCCAAATAGTTTTGGATGGTAAAAAAACTACGATTAAAAAAAATAGTTATTTGTTTTCCTCGATATAGTTAGTAATGAAACACGTTATTGCGAAAAAATGTAATTTTGCAAAGTGCGGAGCTATGCAAAAATAATGAAAATATTAGGATTTATTCCAGCTAGATCTGGATCAACTAGACTAAAAAATAAAAATTTAAAGAAATTCTTAGGAAAACCGCTTATTTACCACACTATTAAATTTGTAAAAAAATTAAAGTTGGATGAGGTTTTTGTTTCAACAGATAGTAAAAGAATTAAAAAGATACAAAAAAATTTCAAAATTTATAACGATTACATTAGACCAAAAAAATTATCTGGAAAAAATAGTCAACTTACCGAAGCAATTTTTGATGGATTAGATTGGCTTTTATTAAATAAAAAAAAGAATTTTGATGCGGTAATGATTTTTCAACCAACAACCCCCTATAGAAATTTATTAGATACAAAAAAAATCATAAATTTATTTAGAAAAAAGAATCTTCAATCTTTAGCCACAGTTTCAAAGACTAATGAGCACCCGCAATTTATTTTTAATATTAATAAGAGCAAAAAATGGAAATATATCTTAAATAAAAAAAGAATAAATTCTTTAAATAAACAAGATCTTTCAAAAGATTATTTTATAGAAAATGGACATATTTATTTATGTTCAATTGAATTTTTAAAAAGGTATAAAAAATTTATCATAAAAAATAAAACATTTTTGTACAAACAAAACATAAGCACACTCGATATCGACTATCTTCAAGATTTTAAAATCTGTGAATTTAGAGTTAAAAATAAGTTATTTAATTAAATTAGAATTTAAGATGATTAAAAATTTAATATTATTTTTAAATAAAAAAGATTTAACAAATCTAATTTTTATTCTAATCTTAACAATAGGAGCATCATTTCTTGAATTGATCGGAATAGGTTCAATTCCTATTTTTCTGGGAATTATTCTTAATCCAGAAAAAGTTATAACTTATATCCCTGATTATTTTTTACCTTTTTTTTATAATTTTAATTCATCAAGTGAATTGATAATTTTTTTTTGTATAACTTTATTTTTAATATTTTTAATTAAAAATATTTATCTTTTTTGCGTTAACTTTGTTCAAGCAAATTATTTTAGAAGATTGAGAATCAGGAACTCTGATAAATTATTAAAATATTTTTTCTCTCAGCCATACATTTATTTTGTAAATAATAATCCTGCTAAACTATTACGTAGTTTAGGAAGTGATTTAGATTTAGCCAATAATTATCTTGAAGCATATTTAAACATTATAAAAGAAATTATTTTAATTTTATTAATATTTACTTTACTTACTTCAGTTAGTAATAACACCTCGATATTTATTTTTTTCTTTATAGGCTTTTTGTCATTTATATTATTAAGATTATTTAAAAAAAAACTTACTTCATTAGCGAAAATAAACTTTTCTGAACGGGCAGAACAAATTAAGACCGTAAATCAAATATTCTACAACATACAAGATATAAAAATTTTGTTAAAAGAAAATTTTTTTCTCAATAGATTCAAAAATAATATTATAAATTTGAAAAGAACTGAATTTTTTAATACTATTTTTAGTAGATCTCCAAGATTAATCTTCGAAACTTTTGCAGTACTATCAATGGTATTAATAATAATTTTTTTTTCAAGGAGTGAAAGTAGTATGGTTGATATTATACCTTTGTTAAGTTTATTAGGTGTATCAGCAATTAGATTAATCCCATCTTTTAACTCATTAACTTTAGGTTTCACTGTAATAAAAAAATCAGAAATTTCTTTCCAATTTATAAGTAAATATATGAAAAGCGCTAGGGAATTTAAGCAGATTGATTTCGAGAAGCATTCAAAAAATAACAATAGTAATTCTATAAACGATATAGAATTACAAAATATTAACTTTACGTATCCTGGAAACAACAGTCACACTCTCAAAAATATAAATTTTAAGATTAAGAAAAATTCTTCAATTGGAATAATTGGAAAAACTGGTTGTGGAAAATCTACACTCATTAAATTAATTTTAGGGTTACTAAAACCAAATTATGGAAAAATTTTATTTAATAAAAATGATATTCATAAAAACATTAGATCTTGGTATAACAACATCAGTTATATACCTCAAAATATTTATTTAGCAGACGATACCATTAAAAATAATATTGCCTTTGGAGTTGAAAACAGCAAAATAGATTTAGATAGAGTCAAATATGCAATTAAACTCGCTGGACTTGAAAGCTTTATAAATAATACCCCTAGCGGTCTAGAGACCAAAGTGGGAGATGGTGGATTTAAAATATCTGGAGGGCAGATTCAAAGAATTGGAATTGCCAGAGCTATTTATAGCGAGTCAAATATTTTTATTTTAGATGAGTCTACAAGTTCTTTGGACCATAAAACTGAAAAAGAAATATTAAATGATTTTAACAAGCTTAAAAACGAAAAGTTTCTAATTATGGTTTCTCACAGGATTAATTCACTTTTAAATTGCGATAAAGTTTTTTATATACAAGAAGGTGAAATTAAAGATATTGGAAAAATAGAAGACTTAGTAAAAAGAAACCAAGAATTAAATAGTTAATTTTTATGAAAAATAAAATAACTTCAATAAAATCTTTAATAAATATTGTAAAAAGAAAAAAAAAAGAAAAAAAAAAGATTGTACTTTGTCATGGAGTTTTTGATTTATTGCATATTGGACATATCAAACATTTTCAACAGGCTAAAGAATACGGGGATATTTTAATTGTAACACTTACTCCAGATAAATTCGTGAACAAAGGACCAGGTAGACCAGCTTTTAATGAAAAATTTAGATTAGAAGCCTTATCGTCCCTAAATATTGTTGATTATGTTGGTTTAAACATATCATCCTCTGCGGAAGATTTAATTAAAACAATTAAACCAAATTTTTACTGCAAAGGTCCAGATTATATAAATCACGATAATGATATTTCCCAAAAGATAAAAAAAGAGGTGCAGGCAATAAAAAGTGTTAATGGAAAAATGATTTACACAGATGGAATTACATTTAGTTCAAGCAACCTTCTAAATAGATTTAGCAATACAGCAATTAATTCTAAAAAAATCTTGATTAAAAAAATTAAAAAAAATTATTCTTTTTTTCAAATTCGTAAAGTTATTGAAAATTTTAAGAAGACCAAAATATTAATTATTGGTGAAACAATAATTGATAAATATATTTTTTGTGAAGCTTTAGGAAAATCAGGAAAAGAACCAGTTCTAGTTTTAAAAGACTTAAAAAGTGAGGAATATTTAGGAGGAGCCACAGCTCTAGCGAGACACGTTTCTCCGTTTTGCGAAAAAATATCAATGCTTTCAGCTTTAGGTGAAAAAGAAGAATATTTGAGTCAGATAAAAAAAAAGTTACCAAAAAATATTACTTTTAAATATATAAGAAAAAAAAATTCTCCAACAATTTTGAAAAGAAGATTTGTAGATAATGTTACAAAAAATAAAGTCCTAGGAGTCTATAGCATAAATGATGACGTTCTATCTAAAACAGAAGATGAAAAATTTTTAGGTTTTTTAAAAAAAATGATACATAAATTTGATCTAGTTATAGTCTCTGACTATGGACACGGTCTAATTTCAAAAAAAGTTTCGAAATTTATTTGTAAGAACTCAAAGTATTTAGCACTCAATGCACAAATCAATGCAGCTAATAGAGGTTATCATGGAATGAGAAATTATAGCAATATTCAGTGTGTTATTATAAATGAAAATGAAATTAGACATGACCTTAGAGACAAAAATAGTAAAATTGAAATCTTAATGAAAAAACTATCACAGGGACAAAAAATTAAAAATTTAGTCGTTACTAGAGGTATAGAAGGTGCAATTTTATATAGTTCTAACGATAAGAAATTTTTTTACAGCGAGGCATACTCGAAAATAGCTGTAGATAAAATAGGTGCCGGAGACGCTATGCTCTCAATAATTTCTTTATGTTTAAAAAATAAGCTAAGTAAAGACCTATCTTTATTGATAGGATCTTTAGCTGGAGCACAGTCTGTTAGCAGTATTGGTAACAAAGAAGCAATAAGTAAATTTAAAATACTAAAATCATTAGAGCATATATTAAAATAGTTTATAACATGAAATTTTTAAGTCACGAAAATATCCAAACAATAAAAAAATATAATAATTTTTCCTTAGAAGGAATTGATAAAAAATTAGCTCTCAAGCTTTTTAAATTTATGATGAGATTAAGATTATGTGAGGAAGCTCTTGAAAAAGAGTATCACCCAGCTGATGATATGCAATGTCCTGTCCATTTTTGTACAGGTGAGGAAGCTGTTCCCGCTGCTTTAAACCAACTACTCAATAAAAATGATTATTTATTTTCTCACCATAGATCTCACGGATACTATCTATCAAAAAACGCACCAATGGATAAGTTGTTTGCAGAATTATATGGAAAAGAAACAGGTGCTAATTCTGGTTTAGCTGGATCTCAAGATATTTCATATCCAAAGAAAAATTTTTTCAGCGGTGCCATATTATCTGGTGCAACAGCTATTGCATTGGGTGCAGCAATTAATTTAAGTACGGTTAAAAATAATAAAAATGTTGTGGTAGCAGGTTTCGGAGACGCAGCAACAGACGAAGGTGTTTTCTGGGAAACGTTAAATTACGCGAGTTTAAAAAAATTACCAATTGTATTTGTTTGCGAAAATAATAATTACTCAACTTTTTCACCTCAAAAAAATCGAAGAGGAGGTAAAAGTATAGCGAGAAAAGCTGAGGCTTTTGGAATTAACAATGACACAATTTTCGGTAATGATGTTTCTTTAGTATTCAGGCATCTAAAAAAAGGAATTTTGAATGCAAGGAGAAAAAAAGGCCCGTATTTGTTAGAAAGCCTTACTTTTAGATATAGTGGCCATGTAGGACCCCTAAGCGATGAATTTGAAGGTTATAGGAGTAAAAAAGAAATAAAATTTTGGAAAGATAATGATCCAGTTAAGTTATTTGAGAATTTTTTGTTACAAAAAAAGATTATAAACAAAAAAGATATCGCTAAAATAAAAGAATTAATTTTTAAAGAAATAAAAAAATGCTTCGATTTCGCCAAAAAAAGCAAATTCCCAAAAATTAAATCAATTGAAAAATTAAATATCAGCACTAGAAATCCGCTAGCAGACAAAATCCTTAAAGAAATTAAAGAGGCTGCCTTTAATGAAAATCAAGAAATTATTTTACCAAAGGGATATTAATTATGAAGAAATTTAAAGAAATGACATATGCTGAAGCAATTAATAATGCCACTCATCAAGCCATGAAATTAAATAATGATGTTATGATTATGGGACAGTTAATTAATTATAAGCCTGGAATATTTGGAACAACTGTTAAGCTTGCCGAAAAATATGGAAACGAAAGAGTTCGTGACTTTCCTGTTGCAGAAAATTTAATGACATTTGCTGGTATCGGAGCGGCCGCAACAGGCAAAAGAGTTATACTAGTTCATATAAGAATAGATTTTATGATGTATGCAATTGACGCAATAGTCAATTGGTTATCTCTGTGGAGATTTAAATCAAATAATGAGTCTAATGTCCCTCTAGTAATTAGAGCGATAGTTGGAAGAGGTTGGGGTCAAGGTCCTCAACATTCAAAAAGCTTCCATTCCTGGTTTTCTCATTTGCCTGGGATTAAAGTTGCTATGCCTGCAACAGCTTTTGATGCTAAAGGACTGCTTCTTGAAAGTATTTTTAGCGAAGATCCATCAATCATTATTGAACACCGGTCCCTGTTTAATTTAAAAGACCGTGTTCCAATCGAACCTTATAGAGTTAAATATGGAGAAGCCATTATAAGAAAAAAAGGAAGTGATGTGACACTTGTTGCGATTGGATGTCTGGTCATTGATGCACTTAAAGCAGCTAAGACCATAGAAAAAAAAGGTATCAGTGTTGAAGTAATTGATCCAAGAACACTATCTCCATTAGATAGTAAAACAATTTTAAACTCAGTTTTAAAAACTGGAAGATTAATAGTAGCTGATCCTGGATGGCAATCTTTTGGCGCTGCTTCAGAGATTATATCTATTATATCTGAAAAATATCAAAAAAAAATGAAGTCAAATCCGATAAAACTATCTTTACCAGATAGCCACACGCCCATGAGCAAACCCTTAGAGAAAAATTATTACTTAAATCAAGATAATTTTATTTTAGCAATTGAAAGAAGTTTTAAGAAAAAATGAATATTTTAATTACCGGTGGATGCGGATATACAGGTACATTACTTGTAAATGATCTGGTGCGAATGGGACATAATATAACTGTAGTTGATACTCAGTGGTTTGGAAATTATTTAATTAAGAAAAAAAATTTGAAAATTATAAAATTAGACATAAGAAATCACGAAAAAATACCTTTAAAAGGAATGGAGTGCGTGGTTCATTTAGCTAATATTGCTAATGACCCTGGAGTAGAATTAAATCCAAAATTATCTTGGGAAGTAAATGTTTTAGCAACTCAAAAATTGATAGAGAATTCTATAAAAAATAAAGTTAAACATTTTATTTTTGCAAGTTCTGGAAGTGTATATGGTTTAAAAAAAGAAAAAAAGGTAATTGAAAATTTATCTCTGCTTCCAATTTCGACTTACAATAAAACTAAAATGATAGCAGAAAGAGTAATAAAAAGTTATGAGAATGAAATAAATTTTCATTGTATTAGACCTGCAACAGTATGTGGATATTCCCCAAGAATGAGATTAGATGTGAGTGTAAATATGTTAGCCTTTCAAGCTTTAAAAAATCACTCGATGACTGTATTTAACGGTAAACAAATAAGACCTAATATTCACATTCGTGATTTAGTTAATGTTTATAAACATTTTATTTTTAATTCTAAAATTAAAAGTGGATTTTACAATGCAGGGTTTGAAAATTTGAAGATATTAGATATAGCAAAATTAATCTCAAAAATAATTCCCTCGAAAATCAAAATTAAAAAAAACAATGATAGAAGATCATACAGGCAAAATTCTGAAAAATTATTGTTGACTGGATTTAAAAGAAGTTTTGGAGTTGTTGATGCTATAAACGAGCTTAAAGAAATGTACGAATTAAAAAAATTTAAAGAAACTAAGAGATGCTACACAGTAATATGGATGAAAAAACTTGGATTATAAAATGGGAAATGAAATAAATTTATTAGAAAACTATCCTAGATCTAAAAGAAACATTACAGAAAGAGAAAACAAAAAAACAGCAGAAGTTAGAAGTATTGCCAGAAAATTTGGAAAAGATTTTTTTGATGGAGATAGAAATTTTGGATATGGTGGATTTAATTATAATGCAAAATTTTGGCAACCAGTTATACCTACTTTCAAAAAATATTGGAAATTAAGTTCAAAAAATTCTATTCTAGATGTTGGTTGTGCCAAGGGTTTTATGCTCTACGATTTTATAAAATTAATTCCAGGAATTAAAGTAAGAGGTATCGATATTTCAGATTATGCAATTAATAATGCAAAACCAGAAGTAAGAGAATTAGTGCAAGTTGCAAATGCAAAAAAACTACCTTTTCCTGATAACAGCTTTGACATAGTGATATCAATCAATACTATTCACAATTTAGAAATTAATGAATGTGCTCAGGCTCTATTAGAAATTGAAAGAGTAAGCAAAAAAAACTGTTTTATTACAGTCGATGCATATAGAAATGAAGAAGAAAAAAAAAAAATGATGGCATGGAATTTAACTGCTAAAACAATTATGTCAGTTGACAATTGGAAAAGTTTTTTTAAAGAAATAGGTTTTAAAGGAGATTATTACTGGTTTATTCCTTAGTAAAAAATTATGAGAAAATTTTTAACAGCAAACGCTTTTTATAAAAGACAATCTGATTATGCTATTGAAGCATTTAAAAAAAGCACTTTGATGCCAAGAAGATATGTATTTGTTTTAACTAATTTATGTAATTTAAAATGTTCATTTTGTTTTCAAGAAAGAAAAAAAAGAGAGGATAGAATGTACACAAATGACTGGTTAAAAACTATTAAAGAGATTCCACATAATTCAAGAATTACACTTACTGGCGGTGAACCATTAGTTTATAAAGATTTTGATTTAATTTTTTCTAAGTGCAATGAACATTCTGAAACAAATATTGTCACAAACGGACTTCTTCTAAGCAATCAAAAAATTGAAAAGCTACTTAAAGAAAAAAATTTTAGTGTTTTAGGAGTATCTATTGACACAATTGGTAATACAAATAGAGATTTTAAAAAGGGACAGTGGGATGCATTAGTTGAACAACTTAACAAATTTGTAGTTTTAAGAGAAAAAAAAGCCAACAACGCAGTTTTAGATATTAAAACTGTAATATTGGATGAAAACATCGATGATTTATTTGAAATACATAAAATGGTTATGGAAATTTTAAAAGCAGATACTCATAGCTTACAATTGCTTAAAGGCGCAGAAATACAACATTCAGACTTAATGTTTGATTTTAAACAGGTAAATTATGATTATAAGGCATATCAATACCAAAAATTTGATAATTTAATACATCAATTAAATCTAATAAAAGAATATGATTTTAAGAATAACTTTAGAACTTATCTTCATCCAAATTTAATAGATTTTTCTGATAAAAAAGAAATCAAAAAAGATGATTTTTTGTTTTTAAATCAAAAAAAACATCAACCCGAAAAATTTGCACCTTGTTATGCACCCTGGAGCAGTGTTCATATAAATGTAGATGGAAATTTATTTCCATGTATGGCTGTACCTATGGGCAATGTTAAAAATGAAAAACTAACAGATATAATTTTTTCTGAAAAATTTGAAAAATTTAAATCTTTAATACGAGCAAAAGGCACAATTAATGGCTGCAATAGATGCGGATATTTAAAGCCAAAACAAGAAAATTTATAATGTTAATAGAAAAAAAAGAAAAAAAAATTTGCAATCAATATTTAAATCAAGGCTTTGTTATAGAAAATATTGTAGATATAAAATCATTAGACTGGATAAGAAGTACTTACTGTAAAATAATAAAAAGTTTTATCCCATCAATAAAAAGCAAGGACTCAAACTATATTCTTAATAACATTCATAAAAATATTTCAATTTCAGAATTAAACAATTTTAGATTAAAAATGATTAATAAAATTAACTCGAATAGTGAATTTAAAGAGAATTTTTACAAAATTTCTAAACCGTTATTAGATATTATAGCTGGAAATGAATTGGCTATGCAAAAAAGAGTCAGTTTAAGCATTCAACTTCCGAAAGATGACAGCTCTTTATTGCCAGTCCATGCTGATACTTGGACTGGAGTTTCAGCTTTTGAAACAGTGATATGGCTACCACTCGTTAATTGTTATAAATCAAAATCTATGTTTATTCTTCCAGCAAATAAAACTCGGTCTATAAAAAAAATTTTTTCAAATAATAAAATTAAATCAAGCGTAGATATTTTTAAAAAAATTAAAAAAGACTTAACATGGTTAAAAGTAAATTATGGACAAATAGTCATATTCGATCATTCCCTTCCCCATGGAAATATAATTAACAGTGAAAAAGAAACTAGATGGTCGATGAATTGTAGATTCAAAGGTATTTTTACTCCATACGCTGACAAAAGATTAGGTGAGTATTATGAACCAATCACACTAAAGCCAACTTCGAAGAGAGGTATAAGTTACAAGTTACCTAAATGAGAAAGAAAAAAATGAGAGGTTATATTTTTTCAAGACCTTTTTTTGGTGAAAGGGTTCCGCAACATATTCAAAATATAATTTTAAAAGACTATTGCGATAAAAATAATTTTGAATTTTTATTAAGTTCTACTGAGTATATCAAAGATAATTGTCATATGATGCTTAAACAAGTTTTGAAAGAAATTAAAAGTATTGATGGAATTTTAGCTTATAGCTTATTCCAGCTTCCAATAGATAATAATGAGAGGGCAAAATTATATAAAAAAATATTATCAGCAAAAAAAGAAATACATTTTTGTGTAGAAAATTTGAAAATTTCTAATCCTTCTGAGGTTGAAAAAATTGAAAATATTTGGCAAATAAAAAAAATTCTACCTGAATGTCCGAAAAATTTAAGTTAATAAAGAAATTGCTTTATTAACTGAAAAAAAATTATATTTAGTTTTTGAATTAAATTTAATTTTTTTAAAATGGTTTTTCATTTTTAAAAATTTAATATTTGATTTGCTTTTCAACTTTTTTTTTAAATTTAATACTAAATTTTTTAATTTAATGGGTTTAGAGGAAACACAATCAATTATTTTGTTATTTTTTTTGCTTTTCTCTGAAATTAAAAAAAAAATTAATCTATTTAAGTCATTTACATGAACTAAATTATTAAAATATTTATTTTCGTTCCAAATGTTAATTTCTTTATTTTTACGAAGATTTATAATTAAATTTTTAACAAAATTTTTACCGCTCTTTTTACCGACAACAGCAGGCAACCTTAATATTTGAATATTTTTTAAGTACTTTTTATTGAACTCATTTAAAAGATATTTTTCAGAATTAATTTTACTTTTAATATAAATATTCTTTGATGTAGGAAATGGCTTAAAATTAATATCGATTGTTGAAAAAAATATGTAATTATAAATCTTATTTTTTTTTGCAAAGTTCATAAGATTTTTAGTCATCGCTACATTTCTTTTTGCTTTAATTTTTGGATATTTTGCAAAATCTTCAATTTTATGATGAGCTGCAATATGAATAATCCAGTCAAATTTTTTTTTTAATTTTATTTTTTTTGTAAAATCAATTTGTAAAATATTTGCTTTTTTTTTAGAACTGGCTGATACGACTTTAAATTTTTTTTTTTCTTTAAGATATTTTACTAAAGATTTGCCGATAAAACCTGATGCTCCGGCTACAAAAATTTTTTTCATAGATTTAAGATTAATTTATAATAAAAAAATAATATAATAAGACTTTACAAAATTAAATGAATAAATTCAAGAATCTACATATTAAAAAAAAAGGTAAGCCCAGAGAATGGTTACAAAATTTATTTTTAAAAACTTTATCAAAAATTTTTGTTAAAAATCATTTAATATATAAAGCAAATATTATAGATTTTTTAAATGCTATCAGATTTGGACCTTTATTTTTTATAAAATTTTTCTATTTAAGATTTAAATATCTAAAATTGATTTTTCTACCAACAAGACATTTATATGGAATTTATCTCTTAGAAAAAATTTCAAAAATATTAAAAAAAGAAGATATTATATTTTTTTTAACTGGTGGAACATTGCTAGGCGCTATTCGTCAAGAGTCTTTTGCAGGTCGGCCTACAGATATAGATATAGGCATATTGGAGTCAGACTCAGATAAGCTTTTCAAGATTATCCCAAAATTAAAAAAATTATTCTCTCCTAACTTAATAAGAGTAGAACCACCAAATAGTTTTGAAAGACTTCAATTACAATTCCATAACCTTATTCTAGATATTGGAATTTATAAAAAAGAAATTATAAACGGAAAAAATTATTGGGTTAATGATCAAGACAAAAGTTATGATTATTCAAGAGTAGAAAAAATATGGACAAAAGACGGGAAAAAAAACTATGACTTTATAAATTCAAATGAAGATTTGAAGATAACTAATCAAAAAGTTAATTATTTTGAAAAAAATAATTTGGAACAACTAATAGAAGTTAGTCTGTACGATAAGTCTTTTTTTGCTCCATCAAACCCTCAATTTTATTTATCTCAGAAGTATGGTAGTAATTGGATGAAACCAAATCAAAAACAGTTTTATTGGAAAAGATGAAATTAACCGGTATTATAGTTAAATTCTTAAAAAAAATAAAGTTAACAAAGTATTTGATTTACAAGGTGGCGCTGTAGTGCATATTTTTGAATCATTAATTAAAAATAAGATTTACCCTTTCGAAAGGGTTGTATTTTAAATACCAATAATTAACGATGAGGACTCTTACTAGTGATATTAAATAAAAATCTAAGAATTAAAATCATTGAAATGATATCAAGAGCTAAAGAAGGGCATATACCAAGCTCATTTTCAATTTTAGATATAGTTCATTTCTTGTATTCAAAATTATTAAAGTTTAAAAAAAATTTACCTAACTGGGAAAAAAGAGATTATTTTTTTCTTAGTAAAGGTCATGGGTGTGCCGCGTTATATGTAGTGTTACATAAATTTGGAGTATTAAAAACAAAAGATATCTTAGCGTATAGTAGCAGCAAAGGTATTCTAGGAGGACACCCAGATTGCACAATTGTTCCTGGCGTAGAAGCTAGTACTGGTTCTTTAGGACATGGCTTACCTACAGCTGTTGGACTTGGTTTAGGTTTAAAAATTCAAAAAAAAAATAATAAGATTTTTGTTTTGGTTGGTGACGGAGAGTGCCAAGAAGGAACAATCTGGGAGTCAGCTAATATAGCTACCAATCAAAATTTAGGTAATATTTGTGTTATTGTAGATTGGAACGGTTCAGCAAAGCAACTAATGCCAATAGACGATTTAGTTAATAAATGGAAAGCTTTTGGTTGGACAACATTAACAACTGATGGTCATTCTGAAAAAGAGTTAAGCAAAACATTTAAAAAAGTAAAGTTTAATTTGCATGGAGTGCCAACAGTTATTTTAGCAAAAACAACAAAAGGTAAAGGTGTTTCATTTATAGAAGGGCACGGAAATTGGCATCACAAAATTCCTTCTGAAGATGAAAAGATAAAAATGATAATGGAGCTGAAATCTTGAACAAAAATATAAGACAAGAGTTTGCCGATTTAATGCTTGAACTTGGTTCAAAAGATAAAAAACTTTTAGTATTAGTCGGTGATATTAGTCACGGTATACTACAACCTTTTCGAAGAAAATTTCCTAATAGATATTTCAATATAGGAATATGCGAACCAAGTATGGTCAACATGGGTGCAGGACTTTCTAAATCTGGCCTAAACCCTGTTGTACATACTATTGCGCCTTTTATAACCGAAAGAGCTTTTGAACAAATAAAATTAGATTTTGGTTATCAAAAATTAGGTATAAATTTAATTACTGTAGGCGGATCATTTGATTATGCTAATCTAGGTTGTAGTCACCATTGTTATACTGATGTATCTTTGCTGTCTCATTTTAAAGACTCTTCCGTTGTAATTCCTGGTACTGCTGAAGAGTTTAAAATTCTATTTAAAAAAATTTATAAGCAAAAAAATATTAAATATTTTAAAATACCAAGCATTTCGCATGGAGTAAATTTTGGTGCAAAGAAAATTATTTTTGGAAAGTGTATTAAAGTAGCTAATGGCAAGGATATAACAATTGTAACTACAGGAACTCAGTTAAGAAATGTTATAGAGGCTAGTAAAGCTTTAAACGAAATTGGCTGTTCAGTAGAAATTTTATATTATCATACCTTAAAGCCATTTGATGCCATATCTTTGAGAAAAAGCCTCTCAAAAACAAAAAGGCTGTTAACAGTTGAAGAGCTTTTCTCTCATGGAGGCTTATATGACAGAGCGATTAAAACCTGTGTAGAAATTCCAATTAAAACTAAGCAGATGGCAGTTTTTGATTTTATACATGGATATGGCAGTTATAGTGACTTATGTAATAAAACTGGGTTAAACGTTAGTTCAATTATAAAGCAAGCAAAAAAGTTAGTTAAAAAATAGATTTGTTTTTTCGCAGATAGTTCTGTTGCAAATACAAATAATTAATCATAAATAATAGGATGATCGTAAATTTGAAAAATAAAAAAGCATTAGTAACCGGTGGTGGTACTGGCATAGGGCAAGGTATTGCTAAAGCTTTAGCAGATGCTGGAGCACAAGTTGCTTTTACCTCTAGAAAAAAAAGCTCTCTTAATGAAACATTTAAATTATTAGGTTCTAATAAAAAGCATTTACCCTGCAAAATAGACCTATTTAAAAAAGGAAGTGTAGACAAATTATATAACAAACTTAAAAAAGAATTTGGTACTATTGATATAGTAATAAATAATATAGGCCATGGCTTAAATAAAAAAGATCCTTTCACACCAATTGTTAATTGGGAAAATTCTATGAGACTAAATTTTTTACTTCCTGTTGAAGTAGTCAATCGTTTTGTTGGCGACATGAGGAAGCAAAATTGGGGAAGAATTATAAATATTACTTCAATCGCAGGAATGGAAATCAGTGGACCTTCAACTTATAATGCATCTAAAGCAGCTTTAACAGCTTATACAAAAAGTGTTGGTAGAGCTCTAGCTTTGGAGAAAAAAAATATAGTAATGACTGCTGTTGCCCCAGGAGTGGTGATGACAAAGACAGGACACTGGAACAAAAAAACGGTTAAATTAAAACATGCTAAAAATTATTTAAAAAATAGAACAGCTCTTGGTAGATTTGGAAAAATAAGTGAAATAACTGGAATTATAGTATTTTTGTCATCAGATTTTGCATCTTTCTTTCACAGTTCAATTATTCATGCAGATGGTGGTCAGTCTAAACATTATATGTCTGATACTTATTTAAATAATTAGTAATTTGCATTTTATTAAAAACTCAACTAATGAAAACTAATTTTTTTATAAAACAAATTAATGATATCAAAACTTATGGTTTTAAAGAATTATTAAGAAAATTAATTATAATTATTTTTTTACCTAAATATTTAATAAGTTTTTTATTCATTTTAATCGCAATATTACCTTGTTTATTTTTAAGAATTTTAAGACCCATTTTTCTAGTTAGATTTGCTTTGCTTCCAGGTGGAACTTTTGGAGATATGCTTTTGTATCCAGCATTGTATTACTGTCAAAAAAAACTAAAAATTAATCATCCCCAAAAAAATTACCAAGATTTATTTTTTATCCCTGCAAAAGTAAAAATATGCAATGAGTTTCTAGTAAAGTTTTGGAAAAAAAAATTAAAAATATTTCCTCCATATTTAATTCATCCCCTTTATGAAGCCATGAAAATTATTCCTGGATCAGATGTACATTTTATTAAAATTTTTAATGGCGAAAGAGAGAGAGACGTGAATAATTTGTATGAAAAATGTCAGCCAATTTTATCTTTTAATGAAGAAGAATTAAAAAAAGGAGAAGAAACTTTAAAAAAATTTGGCTTAAATAACAAAGATAAATTCATATGTTTGGCAATTAGAGACAGTGCTTATGACAAGATGAGAATTTCCTCTAGATTTACAGATTGGTCGTATCAAGAGTTCAGAAATAATAATTTAGATAACTATAAGCTGGCTATTGAGGAATTAACTAGAAGAGGTTATTTTGTTTTTAGAATGGGAGTAGTCGTTGAAAAACCTTTAATATCAAAAAATCCAAAAATAATTGATTATGCAAATTCAGACATGAGAAGTGACTTTATGGATATTTATCTTGCCTCTAAGTGCTCTTTTGCAGTCACTACTATGTTTGGAGCACAAGCATTGTTTGAGTTGTTTAATAAACCCTGTGCTCAAATATCAGTGCCACTAGCGGCAGCACATACGCACTGCAAAAAGAATTATTTATTAACAAAACATCATATTTTGAAAAAAAGTAAAAAAAAACTTTCTCTTTCCGAAATTTTTAAAAGTGGAGCTGCTTTTTCTCATGATGCTCAATTTTTTAAAGAAAATGGTATTGATGTTCTTGAGAATTCTTCAGAAGAAATAAAAGATTTGGTTTTAGAAGTTGCGGATCTTGTTGAAAACAAGTTAGAACTTTCTGAAGAAGAAAAAAATTTACAATTGAGATTTAAACAATTATTTAAAATTAATTACGATCTTCCAAATTTTAAAAAAAAGAGTGATCCATACTGGCATAAAACAAAATTTCACAAAAAAATTAACATAAACTTTAGTACTAAATTTCTTTTAAAGCATAGCGAATGGCTCAATTAGAATGAAAAAAACACTTATCATAGCCGAAGCAGGCGTTAATCATAACGGCGATATAAAGAAAGCAATTAAACTTGTGGATGCAGCGAAAAATTGTGGAGCTGATGTAATTAAATTTCAAACATACAACAGCAATGAAATTGCAATCCCTAAGGCTCCTAAAGCTAAATATCAAGTAAATGTCTTAAAAAAAGAAAATATGTATCAAATGCTTAAAAAATACGAATTATCTTTTGAGAATTTTAAGTTTCTAAAAAAATATTGTCAAAAAAAAAAAATTGAATTTTTATCATCTGGTTTCGATAGAGAAAGCATTTTATTTTTAAAAAAAATTGGAATGAGAAGATATAAAATTCCCTCGGGAGAAATTAATAACTATCCATTACTGGAATTAGTATCCAAATTTAAAAAAGAAGTCTTATTATCTACTGGGATGAGTAATTATAACGAAATAGAAACAGCTTTTAAGATATTAAAAAAAAATATTATAAAAAAAAAAATTACTATAATGCACTGCAATTCAGCTTATCCTACACCTTTTGAAGACTCTAATTTATTAACAATTAAGAAATTAAGAGACATATTTAAAACCTCAATTGGTTATTCTGATCATACAATTGGTTACGAAGCTTGTATTTCAGCAGTAACACTAGGCGCGTCTGTAATTGAAAAACATTTAACTTTAAATAACAACTTTTCTGGACCTGACCACAAATCAAGCCTCAATCCCAAAAATTTTAAAAAAATGGTTAAATATATTCGAAACATAGAAAAAGGTCTTTTTGAGAAAAAAAATATTTCTTTAAGTGAAAAAAAAAATATTAAATACGTTAGAAAATCCATTTTTGCTAAAAAGATAATTAAAAAGGGAGAAAATTTTTCGAAAAATAATTTAGTTATTAAAAGGCCAGCTACTGGTTTATCACCAATATATTGGAAAAAAATAATTAGATTAAAAGCCGTAAAAAAATACTTAAAAAATGAAAAAATATCAAAAAAAAATTTGTATAGTTACAAGTAGCAGAGCTGACTACGGCTTATTGAGAAATTTAATTAAGAAATTATACGGGTCTAAAAAACTTAAATATCATTTATCAATTACTGGAACCCATCTTAGTTTTGAGCATGGTTATACCTTGAAAGAAATTATTAAAGATAAAACTTTAGTAAATTCAAAATTGGATATTTTAAAATATGACGATAGTGACTTAAGTATTTCAAAATCTTTTTCAAAAGGTGTGATAGAATTTTCAAAATTATTTCAAAAAGTTAAACCAGATATAATTATAATTTTAGGAGATAGATTTGAAATTTTTTCGGCGGCGATTGCCGCAACACTAAACAAAATTCCTATCGCTCACATACACGGAGGAGAAGAAACTGTTGGAGCAATCGACAATGTAATTAGGCATAGTATAACAAAAATGTCCCATATTCATTTTACTTCTACAATTGATTATCAAAATAGAGTTA
>MDTE01048115.1_pt1 | contig 26951 bp, 28 predicted proteins | sample 811231 | NCBI WGS metagenome assembly MDTE01 (sample SAMN05326651, study PRJNA326480) | marine metagenome | isolation source: seawater | place: Indian Ocean: Red Sea | collected 2010
ACCGGCCCAGTATTGAGCAACAATAAGCGCATGGAGGGAATTGGAACGTTCCATTGATATGTAGTTCTCGACTCAAAAGTGTGTGTCAGGGGTAATCATCGGGGTAGAGAGCACCGCCCACACGTTCTCTTTCGGTTTAGTGACGGAAGAAGGAATACCTCGCAAATCCTATTCTGCATTGTATCGCCCAGAGGAAGGGGGGATACATCCACGAGAAGCAGCGGATCATCATTCGAATCTGGCTTCCGAACTTATTTCTAGATTGATGCAGGAAGAGAGCCTTCAGCCAGACGATGTGACGGCGATTGCATACAGTCAGGGCCCTGGATTGGGGCCCTGTTTACGCGTTGGGGCGAATGTTTCCCGAGCATTATCGCAACAGTGAAATATACCTCTCGTTGGAGTCAATCATTGTGTCGCTCATATAGAAATTGGTCGTAATCAAACTGGTTGTGTAGATCCTGTTTTACTATATGTTAGTGGAGGGAATACACAAGTTATTGCAAGGGCGGGTGAACGTTATCAGGTATTAGGAGAAACCTTAGACATTGGTATTGGGAATATGTTAGATAAATTTGCCAGAACTCAGGGCTTACCCTTCCCTGGAGGTCCTAAAATTGAACAATTAGCACGAGATTGGTACCAAAAGAATCCCCAGGCTGACGTCGATTTGGTTGAATTGCCTTACAGTGTCCAAGGTATGGATTTAAATTTCTCAGGTCTACTAAATGCGGCTATTCAAAAAGTCAAGGAGGGATTTGAATTAGGTGCTGTCTGTTGGTCATTACAAGAATATGCATTTGCAGCATGTATCGAGGTAGCTGAAAGGGCGTTGGCACATTCTGGAAAATCAGAATTATTACTTGGTGGAGGAGTTGCTTGCAATGAACGGATAAGGGAAATGGCCCGAGTGATGTGTGAGCAACGAGGATCTGTTGGAACTTGGCCCGAGAAGCAATACTGTATCGATAATGGAACTATGATTGCAGAATTAGGGCGTAGGATGTTGGAAACCCAAAATCCAACAAATTTGGATTCCAGTGAAATCAATCCTTCGCTTAGAACAGACCATACAATCGTAACGTGGAAATGACCATCTTTTTGCGAAGTCTTAACTATCAACGGTCGTGCCGATAGATTAGGAGGCAGAAATTCTAGTGCAGCGCCGTAGGAAGCCTAAGAGCGAGCCTCGAAATATTTTCGATAAGTCCTCTGGCGGCAAGACTCCAAAAAGCCCCTTGAAAAATAGAAGAGATACAGTTTCCGATAAACCTCGTAGACCCGAAGCAACACCACCACCCGCTCCGGTGATCTCCAAGCCCCCCACCATACCTAAGGCCACCAAAAAATCAATATCCCAACCAATAGATACCAAAACGAAATCTCCTGAACAAGAAGATGTAATATTAGAGGAACAATTACTTGGTGTTACTAAGAGACCCACAAGGGGCTTAACTGAGGCTGTAAAAGAAGAGGAAAAAATCGAGAAGTTTAATACTACTAGCTCAAAAGCCCAGGAAATTATCGAAGCATCCAAAGCTCGAGCAAACGCAAAGGTTGAGGTCAAAGAAAAGAATCCTCAGTCTGCAATTCCTGCGAAGAAACCTACCCGCCCCTTCCGTAGAAAGAAACCAGATTTTCAACCCGCCATCAGAGAAAAACGTCTTGATAGATCTAGACATATGGAGTACAAATACGAGATGCGCGGATTATTGCAAGAAATCGATGTAGCGGAAGAACATCGATCTGCACTACTTGGTTCTATTTGGGCCAAAGGCGAAAGACAGAATACTGAAGAATCGAAACAATATATTTTGGACAAGGAAAAGGAAGGAATTCTAAATGAAGAACAAGTATCTGGTTTATTGGCTATTGTAGATGATTATACAATTCGTCGTTAAAGAGTACAATATAGCATATACTTCATTCATAGAACGCCCTTCGGTCATAGTATGGAAATGGGTCCGGACGGTTTTGATTTACACACTGAACGGTCTACTCATCCTTCTGTAAACACTCTCAAGGAAACTGATGTTTCATTCACTGAACATAACAATTCAGGAACCTCTCCCTATACTCGAGGAATTCACAAAAATATGTATCTAGATCGACTATGGACAATGAGGCAATATGCTGGTTTTTCTGATGCGAAGTCGACTAACAAACGTTTTCTGGAATTACTAGATAATGGGCAATCTGGTTTATCTGTAGCTTTCGATTTACCTACTCAATTAGGGTTGAATTCTAATTCAGATTTAGCTGAAGGAGAAGTAGGTAAAGTTGGAGTAGCAATTGACTCAATTCATGATATTCGAATCCTATTCCAAGGTATTGACTTATCCGAAGTCTCCACCTCAATGACGATTAATGCTCCAGCCACCTCATTATTTGCTCTGTACATTGCTTATGCTGATGAATGCGGAATTCCCAGAGAAAGCTTACGAGGTACCGTACAAAACGATATTCTGAAAGAATATATTGCTAGAGGCCTGTACGTATTCCCACCTGAAGAATCTATGAGATTGACTACTGACTTAATGTCCTGGAGTAAGTTAAACACGCCTCAATGGAATACAATCTCTGTTAGTGGTTACCACATGAGAGAAGCTGGTTGTACTGCAACACAAGAAATAGCATTCACATTATCAAACGGATTGGAATACCTGACTCAGGCGATAAAAACGGGTATGGATATTGATGACGTAGCGCCAAGAATGTCGTTCTTTTTTGGTTGTCATAATGATTTCTTTGAAGAAGTTGCCAAATTTAGAGCCGCTAGGAAATTATGGCATGATTTGGTGGTGGAACGATATGAACCAAGAAATCGAAAATCTACCATGTTACGATTCCATACACAAACTGCGGGTGTAACATTAACTGCTCAACAACCGCTTAATAATGCAGTACGGGTGTCCTATCAAGCACTTTCCGCAGTTCTTGGTGGAACTCAGAGTCTCCACACTAATTCCTATGATGAAGCGATTGGATTACCAACCGAGGAATCTGCCTTGTTAGCATTAAGAACACAACAGATTTTGGCTAATGAAACAAATATCACCAAATCCGTTGATCCCCTTGCGGGTTCATATCTAGTCGAAGAATTAACATCCAAACTATACAATAACTCCAAACAGTTGGTAGAGGAGATAGAAGCCAATGGCGGAGCTATGAACTGTGTCGTTTCAGGCTATCAACAACGCCAGATTCACGAGGCTGCGTGGAACCAACTAAAATCTGTTGAAGATGGAACTACTAGCGTTATTGGAGTGAATAAATTTTCTGAAGAAGATACTTCTACTTTAATGGGTCAAATTCAAGACCAGGCCAATGCAGAGTCGCAATCTAAAATGGTGCAACAAATTATTCAAAATAGAGAGAAATCCAAAGCTGACAAATGCATTATTGAAATTGAAAAAGCAGCAATTAATGGGACCAATTTGATGGAACCTTTGATTGATGCTTTCAAGGCTGAAGTCACACTAGGAGAAGTTAACGAAGTTCTCAGGCAAAATTTTGGCACCTGGGTCGCCCCAAGTGGTGTTTGATATGACTGAAGGCGTTGATCATATCGGGATTGCTACCCATTCATTGGATGCTCATAGCAAGTTTTGGACCTCTTTGGGATTCATCCATACAAACGACGATATTAATGAAGACCAAGGTGTGAAAATAAGATTCTTTCAAACACCTTCTGGAGGTCCTAAAATAGAACTCTTGGAGCCCTTATCCGTAGATACACCAATTGGCAAATTTCTACAAAAAAGAGGAGAAGGAGTGCAACAGATTGCTGTGAAAACAGAAGATATATTATCAACAATAAAAGAATTACAATCATCTGGTATCAGGATGATAAATCAAGAGCCTGTTGAAGGAGCAAATGGAACAAGGATAGCATTCGTCCACCCATCATCAACAGGTGGTGTTTTGGTTGAACTTGTCGAGTACAAAAAGGCATAATATTACTAGGATAATACCAGGGTAATATCTAAAACGCCTATGTTCTCGCGAAAACATGCCTAAGATTAGTCTCGACATGCCTAACGAACTTCTTGATGACTTGAAGTTGCATGTAGGTGATGAACACAAATTCGTATCGGTAGCAGACGCTATTCGCACTGCATGCCGTAAAATGTTAGACCAATTAGATGAGGTGGATCTCCGCCATGGTCGTACAAAGGGGGAATGAAACATGGTTAGTGAATCAGAAGCTCAACAAGCTATTTCGACCATCCTAGAATATATTGAACCAGGGCAATCTAATAGAGAAGGATTAGTTGACACACCTTTGCGAGTTGTTAATTCGTGGAAAGAAATTTTTTCTGGGTATTCTGAAGATCCTGCCGAAGTTCTGAGTTCTACATTCAACGCCGAGGACTATGACGGAATTGTGTTGTTGAGAGACATAGAATTCCATTCTACATGCGAACACCATTTGCAACCATTTACTGGTAGGGCTCATATTGCCTACATTCCAATAGAACGAATTGTAGGGATTAGTAAATTAGCAAGAATTGTTGATTTACACGCTAGAAGACTACAAAATCAAGAAAGAATAACAAAAGGAATAGCAGATGATTTGGAACAGCATCTCAACCCATTAGGAGCAGCCGTAATCATAGAAGCATCTCATGGTTGCATGAAGTGTCGCGGAGTGAAGAAACAAAATAGTATAATGACCACTTCAGCAATGAGAGGCGTGTTCTTCGATAAGAACGAGGCTAGAACCGAGTTGATGCAATTAATTCAATCACCCCCACTGTGAAGGTGAATATGATGCCTACTTACCCCATAGTGGAGATATTTTATTCGGTCCAGGGTGAGGCTTTTCACACCGGTGTACCTCATGTCTTCATCCGTTTTGGGAATTGTAACCTTCGCTGCGAATGGTGTGATACTGACTTCCTCACCTTCGAAGATTTAGAGTTGGAAGATATTGTTAATCAAGTACTAGAATTCGATTGTAAAAGAGTAATATTCACTGGTGGAGAACCTGCTATGCAAGATTTGGAGACTATAGGTAGTAGACTGAAAGAATATGACATACACCTCTCAATAGAAACGAATGGAACTATCCCCATTCCTGAAATTATCGACTGGATTTGTGTATCTCCCAAGGATCAATTATATCCCAATGTGAGTATCAAACAGAAAACCGGAGATGAACTCAAAGTTGTATATTGTGGGCAGTCTCTAGATATGTATGAGGAGTTAAAGAGTGGATTTGAACACCATTATTTACAACCCTGCTATATCGATGAAGAAGATGTAGAATGGAATGGCAAGAATTTCGCGGCTGTTGAAAAATTGGTTAAAGATAATCCCGGTTGGAGGTTAAGTCTACAGACACACAAATGGATGGGGGTGCTATAATTCGAGCAGTGATGGCATTGAGTGGAGGTATGGATTCCACCGCACTACTATGTCGTCTTTTGGCTGACGGATATACTGTAAGTTGCATTAGTTACGATTACGGACAGAAACATGTGATAGAAATTGATAGAGCTAAAGCCAATATAGAGTACTTAGCAGAAAATAACCTTACCGTAGAACATAGAATTGTCGATCTCTCGGGAGTAATGGGGATATTCAATTCTGCATTAACAAAGAAGGATATTGAGGTTCCAGAAGGTCATTATGAAGAAGAACAAATGAAGGCAACGGTCGTCCCTAATCGCAACGCGATATTTTCATCCATCCTTTACGGATATGGCCTATCTATAGCAACACAAGAGGATACAGATGTCAGTATCGCTCTGGGAGTACATTCTGGTGACCATGCAATATATCCTGATTGTAGACCGGAATTTTATCAATCGCTTGGGGAATCTTTTGCAATAGGAAACTGGGATAGTGAAAGAATTTCATTCCACCTGCCATACATTGATGGCGACAAAGAAACAATACTCAAAGATGCATTAGAATCCTGTAATAAATTGAATATCGACTTTGATACAATATTCACGAATACAAACACATCATACAATCCTGATGAAGAGGGTAGAAGCAGTGGAACGAGTGGTGCAGATGTTGAGAGGATTCTCGCTTTCCATGCTATCGGTAGAGAGGATCCTGTAGAATACGTCACATCATGGAATGAGGTGTTACAAGGAGCTCTAAAGGCTCAATTACGGTTTCATGTAATGAAACAAAACGGGACGGAAAGACCGTTTACCGGTGAATATGACAAACATTTTGAATCCGGCATCTATAATTGCGCTGATTGTGGCATTTCACTATTCAATTCTAATTCTAAATTTGATTCAGGGTGTGGCTGGCCTGCGTTTTCAGAAGAAATAGAAGATGCAAATATTGAGCAATTAATTGATACAAGTCATGGAATGAAGAGGATTGAAGTTAGGTGCAGTAATTGTGATTCGCATCTAGGCCATTTATTCCATGAAGCCAGAGGCCTTCGATATTGTATAAACTCGATATGCTTGGATTTTAGAGGTGATTGATTTGACTGAATTTTTTTCTTTGAAGAAATATGGACACGAAAGAGGGCTATCGGCAGCTTTCAGACAGTGGAGAGCAGATAGTCACTGCAAATTCTTACATGGCTACTCACTTGAATTTGAATTTGAATTTGGTGCGGATGAATTGGATGAAAAAAATTGGGTAGTTGATTTTGGTGGACTCAAAGAGTTGGAGGTTTGGCTCAGGAGTAATTTCGATCACAAGACCTTAGTTGCTTCAGATGATCCCCAATTTTCCGAATTTGAATTACTGAATAGTAACGGTATTATCGACATGGTAGTTGTAGAATCTACAGGGGCAGAAATGTTTGCCAAAATGGCTATGGAATACTCTAGTAAATTGATTCAAGGGAAATATGGCGATAGATGCTGGGTTGAAAGTGTTACAGTTAGAGAACACGGCGCAAATAGTGCAAAGTGTAAGAGACAAAATTAGGTTATGATTCGGATTCTTCAAAGGAATCTGCAGCGGCAGAAAGAATCCCTAAGATACGATGAATTTCATCATCTTTAGGCAGGCCTCTCATTATTACTCGGACTAGCGTTTCCTCCATACCCTGTCTTTTGTGGTCCTTAGTTGGAATTAATTGTACCAACCTAGTAACTTCTTCTCTCAACATTCGTCTTAATTCCGGGTCTAAGATTCTACCATCCGTTCCAGGTACTGAATTATCAGACACTCCAGTGAACCAAGAGAAACAGAGCACAGTAACAGCATGACTTAGATTCAGTATTGGATAACCTTCCCACGTTGGAATTGTTACCAACAAATCGCATAATCTAAGTTGATCGTTTACCAATCCTTTACCTTCTGGACCAAATACTAAGGCAGACTTGCCATCAACTCCTGATAAGCGGTCTGGTAGTTCATCAGGTAATAGGAAATGCCTCATTGCTGTCTTATCGCCGTGCTCTCTCTTTCCAGAAGTCCCCACTACCAATGAGCAGTCAAATGTAGCATCTTGAAGAGTCTCAAAGCCTCGAGCGTTTTCTAGGACATACTGAGCATTCTTTGCTCTCTTTCTGGTCTCCTCAGACCATTCTGTTGTTCGGCCAACAATACGGAGATCAGTGATTCCAAAGTTCATCATGCTTCTAGCAACTGCTCCAATGTTACCATCGTGTTCGGGAGCAACTAAGACTATGCAGAGATTAGTAGCGAATGCGGGTAATGAAACCTCAGCGTAGTCGCCCATACCAATCAATCGGTACGGCGCTGGATATAACGAGTGATATAACCCGCTATCCAATTTCTCATGCGCTTGTTATTACCAACATCGGTGAACTCAACGACTAGATGTTTGTTGGTTTCGAAGTCATCTGTAAACTTATCAGGATATATCTCCAATAAATGTAGGGCTCTGGTCTTGATGAATGAAGGTCGAATATTACCCATAAATCTCAGTCCTCCGCCAATTTCACTTCAAGTGGAAATCCTTCTTCCCTTGTACAAACGATTCGAATCTTTCGAGGTGGCTTTTGCATTCCACGAGACCAGATGACTTCGTTAACCGCTTGGTCTATCCATATTTCTTCATCTTCTTGGATCTTCATGTGTTGGGAAACGTGGTTACGAATTTCAGCCATGGCTCGGTTGGCACGCTTTGTTCTAGGAACATTCCAAGCAGCACGAAGCGGGATTACCATTTCCTTTACCTCAGCCACCAAATCACCTCTGAAGTTTCGATCTACGCCAGTGGTGGCGCTTAGGATGGGATGTTGTGTTCCTAGCAGTTCGAAGCATAACCCAAACCGGAACTCTCCGGTTTTGCTTAGTGACCTTGTTTAGTCGCTGCTTCTTACCGAATGGTTTGTGCCGCGCCATCATTTCACCTCATCAATATCTTGCAAGTTCCGGATGCCTTTCCTCTGCTAAAGGACGGACACTGTGTGCACTTTCATCCAAAAGTGATTGCCCGGTTGGAGAAATAATCTTTCCAAGTGTTACAGTCCCGGCAGTATTGAAAGAATCTGTAATAAATCCGGCAGCTGCTAATTGCTGTAAAGCAGTTCGAGCAACCTTTCTCGAACCGGAGACGGCTCGATTGGGTTTTACTCCTCGGTTTTTGGGGCCTCCGAATTGCTGTGACATGTGATTAGTACCAATGGGCCCTTTCATAGCTACCTTACGTAGTACTGCTGCGCATCGAACATACCACCAATCTGATTGTTCAGGTGGCTTCTCTCTGTGGGTTCCAGTCTTTACAAAATCAGCCCACTCAGGAGCATTGATTGAGTCATTGTCAGCCAATCTCTGAGCGAGGTCCGCAATCAGAAGGTCGGCTGGCACATCGTGGAACGTCGTCATACACTCACCTTGTAGCGCCCGGCCGACCTTGAGGCTGTATATAACGGTGATGACATGACTGAAACCTATAGCGGCTTGGTACTGCATTCTTACGCACTCCACACAATGGTTCAAACCACCCTTGTGGTTCGCCGTAGCAATGAGGAAGTCACTATCAAGGAACCCGAACATGCTTCGGACTATGGTGGGTTTAGGTTTGGTGTTGATTTTGGTATTATCCTATGCAGTATATACTGCTACAATAGATAGTGAGTATTACAGATACGAGACTACTAATGAGAGCGTGAATTATCAACTTCAATTAGAGAATGAAAATGAGTCCTCTTGGTATACCGCAACAACTTCATCTCCTACTTGGGTTAATATCACCGTGACCAACGCACCCAATAACGCTGAATTGATTGTTACTTCGACGAGTTCCACATGGTATCATTCGCCTCTTTTGGGCGAAGATGGTGACTCGATATTCAATTGTAAGGAATTCGATGAAATTTCCGACTCTTGCGATGAAGCCTACGAACATAATATGATGATTGATTCGCAAGAAGTTGTAATGAGAGGCAGATCTTCACTATATTTACCCATTGAAGGAGTAGGTTATGAAAGAGCTGTTAATGAATCTCAGGCCGAATTAGAGATATTAGAGTTGATTTCCCAAGAGAAAGTAACTACTACTTGGATAGTTGGAATATATGTCGACGGCGAGTTAGTATCACCAGAAGGGATTCTAGTGAGTTTTTCCCTAACAGAACATGAATTAGTTTCTGTTTCGGAATTTAAAATCGATCCTGTCCAAGAAACATTATACAGAATAGCAACATTAGTTGGTTGCTTTTTCCTATTAATCGCCGTACCCATGATGGTATATTTCGCAGGAATAGCAAAAGCACGACTTGACGAAGAGAATCGCCTGGATGATCCGGCGCCTAGTGAATAGGACGACGCATTAGCACTCATTGATTCAGAAATCTTATCCCTTGTTCATATCGCGATAAGTCTGTGTCTACAGAGATTTTTGACCGGGCTCAACAGTTCGTCACTAGTGGCGAGTATGCTTCGGCGAAATCAGAATATGAGAATCTCATAGATTCTGAATCGGATAATTCCGCCGCTTGGTATGGATTAGGAGTAGTAGACCACGCTCTTGGTGATATTGATGCAGCGATAGTAGCGTTTGAAAGAGCGTTTCTAATCAACCGTTTTCACGCCCCCACTGCTGCTAATTTAGCATTCTTGTTTTCACAACGTGATTCTTCCTTAGCTGCTAAATACGCCGCGGCTGCTGTAGATCTAGGATTGGATAATGAGCAATTACAAGCTTTGGTATCGCCGGAGGGAGTTTCAACAAACTTAACCGAAGAAGAAGAAGAAGCGCCATTAATTATTGCAGAGGGAATTCATTCTGAATCGATAAATCTAATCGAAGAAATCGCCTTGTTAATTGAGAATTCACAATTCCAATCTGCTATGGAAAAGATTTCACCGGCGTTAGAAGGAGACTATTCTGCCGATCCAATGATGTGGTACTATTGCGGATTTTGTCTCCACGCATTAAATCTCAGTGAGGACGCAATTCAATCATTGAATTATTGTTTACAATTAGACTCTGGCCTAAACATAGCCGTGGAATTGTTGACAAAGATAGAAGATGATATGCAAGAGCCCGAAGAAGAAATTGTAGAATTCACACCTGTCGCAACCGAAGAAGTCCAATACGCGGAATTTGTACCAGATGAAGAAGAGGAAGAATTAGAAATCTCACTTGAAGACACATTGGTCGTTCTAGAAAGAAAAGCAAAGGATGCTACCCAATCTGGCAATCATGCATTGGCAATTCAGACATGGAAGAAAGTTATCGAAGAACATGGGTCCACATATGATTCATGGATAGGTTTGGCTGATGCTTTAGAATCGGCAGGTCATGTAGAGAAGGCGACGCAATGTAAGCAAAAGGCTGAGGAATTCAATAAAACTACATCATCTTCAGATGAAGAGATAAGTGTCGACCTTATTACTGCAGCAGAAGAAGCGAAGATATCTTCCGCACAGAATACAACGATTGACGAAAGTAGTGTGAATATAGCTATAGAATGGTACAACAAGGGGCTAACCTTGCTGGGTGAGGACAAAGGTGATCAGGCATTGAATTGTTTCGAAAAAGCAATTTCATCAGCCCCTAGGGAAGAAAGAGAGCTACGTGTAAGGTGCCATAATGGGCGAGGCCATGCCCTCCATCAATTGGGAGAATTTGCCGAAAGCATACAATCGTACCACCAAGCTATCTCCATGGACCCCAGTATGGTCACTGGTAGAACACTCTACAATATGGGGTCGTCATATGCCGCCATGGAACATTTCGCTGATGCCGTAAAATGTTTTGAGCAGGCATTGAATAGAGATTTAGACGAGGAAGAAATGCGTTTGTGTAAAACCCAAATGAATCGATGCTCGTTACTACTGAAAGAACAGAATAAATCCGCGAAAGTTCAATCCTGAGATTTGCTAACTCTTACTATTACGGATTTACTTGTTGGAGTATTACTGCCAGATGCGGTTGAATTTAATGGGATTAATTCGTTTGCCTCTGGGAAATATGTCGCAACATTCCCTCTAGGAATATCATATTCTACCAAATACCAATTTGGAGAGTGCCGAAGTTCATCTTGAAAAACCGAGGTTAGATTTACTAAATCCCCAGCACGAAGATTACTTTGTTTAACATCAATTGGATTCATCATCACAATTCTTCTGCCTGATTTAATCCCACGGTATCTGTCTTCCCCTGAATAGACAGTTGTATTGTATTGGTCATGAGACCTTATGGTCATCATCACATATTCATTTTCTTCAGGAGAGAGGCTCGATATATTGTGAAATCTGAAATTAGCCTTCCCTGTTTGTGTATTGAAAGTTAGATCGTCCCTGGGTGGATTGGGTAGATAGAAGCCCGCTTTTGCCCTAACTCGAGAATTGTAATCATTGAACCCAGGTATTGTTTGCTCAATTATATCTCTAATTCGATCATAATCTTCAACTAAATTATTCCAGTCTAAATCACTCATAGGGCGCCTATTCTCAACTGCCGTTGCGATTCCAGCAACAATTGCTGCTTCGGACAATAGTTCATTTGAAGCAGGCTTCATATGGCCTTGAGAACTATGCACAATGCCCATTGAATTCTCTACAGTAACGAATTGGTTCCCAGTAGTTTGTTCGTCGACTTCAGTCCTCCCAAGACATGGAAGAATAAGCGATTTTTTGCCTGTAACCAAATGATTGCGATTTAATTTAGTAGAAATAAAAGCAGTTAATTGACACCTATTCATTGCTTTAGCGATTAATTTGGTATCAGACATGGCTGAAAGAAAATTCCCCCCCATTGCTAGGTATACCTTGGCATTTCCCTCTAACATCGCCCGAGCCGCATTTACAGCGTCAAAACCATGCTTGTTGGGCGTTTGTATACCAGTACTATTTTGTATATTATGAATAAGGGAAGGATTCGCAATATGATTGATTCCAACAGTTCTATCTCCCTGTACATTCGAATGGCCTCTAACGGGACATAATCCCGCGCCTTTCCTACCAATGTGGCCACCTAGTAAGTGTGTATTGACCATCTCTTGTATTGTTTCAACTGAATTATGGTGTTGTGTGATTCCCATGGCCCAACAGGTAATGATTGATTTAGATTCTGATACGATTTTCGCAATGGATTCTATCTCTTGACGGCTTATACCACTAATAGATTCGATCTGAACCCAGTCAACATTTTCGATGGATGCTTTGTAGTCTTCAAATCCAGATGTATGTTCTCCAATGAAATTTACATCATAATTGTGATTCTTTACAATACAATGATTAAGTCCTCGGAAAAATGCCATATCTCCATTAATATTGATTCGAACATGCCTGTCTGAAATCGATTTCCCAGAACCTAGCATTTCGAGTGGATTCTGAGGATGTTTGAATTTCTTCATACCGGTTTCAATAAGTGGATTGATGGATATTATGGAAGCACCGTGCTTCTTGGCATCTCTTAACGCAGTGAGCATTCTAGGGTGATTAGTCCCTGGGTTTTGACCGACGACTAAAATTAGCGAAGCTGAATTGAAATCTTCCAACTTTACTGTTCCTTTACCTATACCTATAGAATCAGATAGGGCAAATCCAGAAGATTCGTGACACATATTGGAACAATCTGGCAGATTGTTCGTTCCGAATCCACGAGCCAACAATTGCCAAAGAAATGCGGCCTCATTGCTAGTGCGGCCAGATGTATAAAAAATGGATTGATTGGGGTTTTCTAGAGTACATAACTCATCTGCAATCAATTCAAACGATTCTTTCCAAGAAATAGGAGTGTAATTATCCATACCTTCATCTAATAGCATAGGAGAAGTCAATCGGCCTTGAGAATTTAGCCATTCATCGGACTTTAGAGATAATTCCACCACTGAATATTTTTCGAAGAAATTAGCTGTGATTTTTTTATTTGTTGCTTCATCAGCAACCGCTTTAGCACCGTTCTCACAAAACTCAGCTATTGTTCGGTGATCATCTGGATCCGGCCATGCACAACCAGGGCAATCGAACCCACCAAATTTGTTAACTTTCGAAAGTGAGCTAATTGACCCAGTTATACCAGACCTTGTAATGCCGTGTTTAATTGTGGATAGAATTGCAGTAGCGCCTGCTGCGGAAGAAGAAGGTTTTCCAGTAATTGGAGGAGTGTCCTCAATCGGAGGAGTCTCATTAGTCTCCCTGCTCACGACTAACCCACCTACTGACTCTTATTCATTTTGTTGATATATTCAATGAATATTGTTCGTATCTACTATATGATTCGATTAGGTGCAGAGTGCACAACCATAGATTCTCGTTTGAGGAAGCATACTAGTGTCAAGTTGTATTCTCTAGCTAGGTCTACTGCTAGGGAACTAGCTGCCCCAACAGACGCCATAATTGGAAAACCTGCTCGTATCGTTTTCTGAACCAATTCAAATGAGGAACGACCAGAAACATGGAGAACAGAATTTTCAGTTTTCAGGGGGCCATTGCGTAACATATACCCAATTAGTTTGTCAAGCGCATTGTGTCTACCAACGTCTTCCCTAGATGCAATGACATTTCCATTATTATCAAATGCAACAGCGGCATGGGTGCCACCAGTCAACTCGAATAATGGTTGGATAGAGTTGAGTGATTTCAAATTATCAGATATTTGGTCTGATTTGACTTTGAAAGACTCGCTGAGGGTTTTTGTGTGTATTTGATGTAAATTTGTTAATGATACTTTACCACAAACACCACATGCCGAAGAAGTAAGTGTTTGCCGACGATGTGAATTTATATCGAATTGTAAATCATCTGTTAAATCAACTGAAATTAGACCTTCTGCTTCAGATATATTTTCGATGTCTTTGTATTGTTCAATTATCCCCTCGGAGTATAGAAATCCTACTGTTAGATCTATATCATCTCCTGGTGTACGCATAGTAATTCCCAAAGGATAAGTTGTCCCTTTGTGAGTTAATTCCATTGAGAGGGGAGCTTCGATTGCTAAAGTGTCCACTATACGTTCAGAACTATGATTGGATATTCGAATCACATCAGACTCCCTGGACCCGGACACGTGTTGCCTAACAGGACCTATTCTATTGGATTGACGGAAGAGGAGTTAAACACAGGAATGGTTGATATATGGGTCTCCCGAGGTTGAGTTCGTGTCTCTAATTGAGGGTACTGGCTTCTCGCTACCCATTGCAACTATCACTGAGCGTGTTGATGTAAACATAGAGGTCACCCCAGCCGCTAGATTGGCAGTAAAATCAGCAATTGGTGAACAGATTGATACTCACGTACTAATCATCAGTGCAAAGGCAGGAGGGTGCTCGGGATATCTGTATGATATGGTGGTCGTAGAAAGACCTGAAGAAGAGGGTTTTCAAACAATCAATGTTGACGGAGTCACAATCCTGATTCATGATAACGATAGTACATTACTTAATGGATTAAAACTCGATTTTAAGGACTCACTAATGGGTGGTGGGTTTCACATGGACAATCCAAACGCGGACAGGGCATGTGGCTGCGGGCAATCATTTGGCTGAATTGTTTAATCGGTGGTTGTGCTATGATTCCACCATTGGCTAATATTGTAGAAATTCCAACCGCCGTAACACTAATTTCTGGTAAAGATGCCAGGAATCATCTCAACAGAATGCTAACTGTAGACGTTTCCAATGATTCGAATTTAACTCGAAAAGAATCTTTTATTTGCGACCTAAATGGTCGGATTGCGACTTACCAATTGCATGTGGATTTAGGTGAACAAATTTTATTGTTTCATAATGATTCCATGTCGGATATTCTTCGTAAAACACTCACGAGTGGAATTCCATGGAATGAAAATATCGAAGTTTCAAGTGGCGACGGAGCAGTGCATCGAATACTGATTTACGGAAAACAACCCGAAAGTATCCTTCTTGGGCTAGGAATTAACCAAGCCGAATTACATACCGGTCATTGGACTAAATTTTTTGATTCGATGATTTCAGTAATTAAAAAAGAGGATGATTTTAGTATCTACGAAATGCTGATTCCGAGCCGAGAATATTCTGAAATAACCGATTTGTTGAAAACAAATGGTGCCGGGATTGGAGAGGTGAATTCAGCCATAGCAATGCTATCAATTGCCGGTATGATTGATTACTCAGTAGATGTTTCTGGACATATCCCCTTTAATTTAGGATTAGAACGACTTGTAGATCTGAAAAAGGGATGTTACCCTGGCCAAGAGATTCATGCTAGGATGGAAAGTAGAGATGGAATCAAGAAGTCAACATCTACATTCAAGACAAATATGCAAATGCAATTAGGAAAATCAAAATCAACAAACAAAGAGCAATTGGAAATCATTAGTTCACAACAATTTGGTGATTCTTGGATTAACTTATTGATCCATCCAAGAGAAATATCACTTAGTTCTGAAATATGCGTTAATACTCCTGAGGGAGAAATTACTCTCACGAGCGTTTGAGTTTATCTAAGTCTTTTAGGTTTATTTTTTCACCTTGTTCGACCCATTGTCTAAGGGTCATTAATCTGGATATTTTCAGCATTCCTAGATTTCTAGTAAACAAGTATAATTGTGGTTCAAATTCATCAATCATTTGATTTTGGAATTTTATCCTAATAGCCTCTGCCCTTGATCTAAAGAATGAGATTTCTACTGCAACACCAATCATAGTTGCGGTGTATAAAACTAGTAAAATAGCTAGTGAAAATATCACTGGATCGCCGAACATTTCGCCGGAACGTAATTCTGTACCATAGAAAATTTGCCTAGAAATCAAGAATAACAAGCCTACTCCGACCCAAGGTCCAAGCATATCTTCAACGAAGGTACCCATAGGTAGCAGCCTTCTATTCCCGGTATCTGCAAATACCATCGTACTCAACGTACCAGCCCTTATGACTGAAATAAATGCTACAAGAATAATGTACACTACGCCAGAAACAATCAACACTGATTGCGTATCAATTCGAAGATAGCTTACAATTAGAAATGCAAATAATCCCAAAAACACTGTAATTGGCATCCTATTAATTGATGATAATACGGGGTCTGGATTTTTTAGGCCATCTTCCACTCTAGGTATACCAATAATTTCCCATCTAGTGAGTTTTTGGACCGTGATTCCAATCCATAGTAAAACCCTTTTTTCGATTAGAAGCCACTCAAAGAACCATAAAATCGGCATTAAAGGAATTGTTAACAAAGCCGCAAATAGTCCAAGTAATGGCCACACTACAAGACCCGGCATTAAGAGAAAATGTTTCACGCGCATTGGAAATAATAAGTCTGATTCTATTCGAGATTGTCTTTCAGGATCTATGTTGACTACCCTGGCCTCAGCATCTAATTCCTTTCTAAACCGGCTGAGTGGCAATCCGGCGTCTAGAACTAATCTGACCTTTTCCCTATAGTGGACGTGTTCCGGTTCTGTACCTACCCACCATTTCCAACCTAACGACAATGGAATCGCAAGAAAAACAGGAGTTAGTAGTATCAGTATGGCAGTGATAAGCGATTCCAGCGATGCCGCCATGTAATCGACGGAGCGAAATTACATCAAGAAACGCGCGGTTCTATTTTCAAATAAAGTAGCAAATGTATTGAAACCGTATTTAGCCGATTTTTAGGGACACTTCCAATAACAAATGTTCATCACTTTGTCGTCAACGCATCTTAACGTGGGTAGGGTTGCAGTTACAGATGGTATGGATTCGGTCGCAGTTAACAGACTGCTAACCGCTGGGTATGAAGTAATCGAGCGACACTACACGAAAGATGAGTTACTCTCAGGAGCATTGTCTACCTTTGACGCAGTTGTTGTCCGGAGTGCTACCAAACTAACTTCTGAGGTAATTTCCAAATCAGATAATTTATCCTTCATAGGACGAGCGGGAGTAGGAGTAGACAATATCGATTTGCAAGCAGCATCTTCGCATGGGATTGTTGTATGCAACACACCCCAATCATCTACTAACAGTGTCGTCGAACTTACAATAGGTCATTTATTGTCATCATGCAGGCATATCGCTAGAGGTGATCGTGGACTTCGCGCAGGATTGTGGGAAAAAAAACAATTGAAAGGAACGGAACTTAGTGGCAAGAGATTGGGCTTAGTCGGTTTTGGTAGAATTGCCCAAGGAGTGGCTACCGTGGCCACAGCGATGGGGATGGAATGCCATGCCTACGACCCCTATCTTCCTTCAAACATTGCAAGTAAATTTGACTGCACTATGCACGATGATGTAGATTCCATTTTCCGATTGTGCACTCATATCTCAATTCACTGTAATCTTAGCGAAGAAACTCACCATCTAGTAAATAGAGAACGAATAGCCATGATGCCGACATTAGCTCCAAATGGTGTTAATTGTGGCAACCATATTGTAAATTGTGCTCGAGGGGGAATCGTGGATGAGAACGCAGTCCTCGATTACTTAGAGTCTGGAGATTTAACGAGTGCTGCTCTGGATGTTTTCGAAGTTGAGCCCGCCTTGGACAACCCCTTAATACAGCATCAGAATTTTCATGGAACTCCACACATTGGAGCGGCAACGCTCGAAGCACAATCAAGAATTGGTGATGAAATGGTCACACTAATACTAGACCACTTTGCCGGTAAAAGGCCACATTCCGCTTTGAATTAAGCCGGTAGGTTCTTCGCTAGAATAAGATAGTCAATAACATGAGAGCATTTGTCACTGGGGGCAGTGGCCATGTGGGTGGCAATTTAGTTCGGGAATTACTTTCGAGAGGATACGAAGTGGATTGTTTAGTTCGCTCTGATACTAGAGCATTAGATAATCTAGATGTCAATTATGTAAATGGAGATATGCTAAATCCTCTAGAAATGTCCACGCTAATGGAAGACTCAGATGTGGTATTTCATTCCGCGGCCTTCGTAGCAGTGGAAAAAATCCAAGAGGATTTGATGAGGAAAATCAATGTTCAGGGGACTAGGTCTATCGCTACAGCGGCAATTGAATCAGGAGTTAAAAAATTAGTATATTTTTCTAGCGTCCATGCATTCGAACAACATCCAACTTCCGAACCTTTAGTTGAGTCTAGACCACTAGTGACGGATCCGAAAGCCTTGCCATATGATAGAACTAAGGCTGAGGCGCAAAAAATAGCCTTAGGCGCCCGTGAACAAGGGTTAGCGGTTAATGTTGTACACCCCACTGGGATAATTGGGCCTTATGATTTCAAACCCAGTAGAATGGGTAAGGTACTGCAAGACATTGCCAACAGAAAGATGCCCGTCGCAATCAATAATGGTTTCAATTGGGTTGATGTTCGTGATGTAGCTAAGAGTGCCGTAAACTGCATAGATAGTGGAATTGATGGTCAAAATTACATCTTACCAGGGCATTGGGCTTCGATGCCGCATTTATCATCATTGGTAAAGCGAATTACCGGCAGACGAACTCACTTTCTTACAGTTCCGTTTTGGATGGGATACCTTGCATTACCATTTGCATCTATTAGTTCAAAAATCACAGGAAAAAGACCTAGTTTTAGCAAAGGAAGTTTGCAAGCATTAGCAATACAATGCAGAGATATCCCTGGTGATTTAGCACAATATCACTTAGGGCATAATCCACGACCGATAGAGGATACTATATCCGATACTGTTTCTTGGTTGATCGATAAAAATGAGGTAGTGGATAAATGATTTTCTTAACCCACGATGAATACAAAATCGCTTGTTACACATGGCTAATTTTAGCACTAATCGTGTTCATCACCTTGATTTTTGTTAAGGCGCCTTATGGCAGACATAGGACTGTTGGATGGGGGGTCGAGATTTCCGCTAGAATGGGCTGGATGATAATGGAAACCATTCCTGTATTATTTTTGACACTTATTCTAATAATTGGAAATAACAAGGATTTTGTCGTACTATTTTTTTGGGCAATTTGGACGACGCATTATGTCAACAGAGCTTGGGCTTGGCCGAATAGAGCCAAGTTAGACCAAAAACTCATACCACTTAGTGTAGTTATTTTTGCGATAATCTTCAACACAATAAATTGCTGGCTTAACGGGATTTGGTTATTCGATCTAAGTCACGGATACGAGTTATCTTGGTTTACGGACCCTAGATTTCTTCTCGGAGTCAGTGTATTCTTTCTCGGGATGATTATCAATATCAAATCTGATAATATCCTTTTTTCATTACGAGATGATGGTAGTACAGGGTATAAGATCCCTAGAGGAGGATTGTTCGAGAGGGTCAGCTCCCCTAATTATCTAGGGGAAATTATTGAATGGATTGGATTTGCGATTGCGACTTGGTCCTTGGCCGGTTTGACATTTGCAGTCTGGACATTTTGTAATCTAGCGCCTAGAGCATTCGCTCATCATCGTTGGTACAAGGAAAAATTTGACGATTACCCCAAGAATAGGAAAGCACTGATACCTTTTGTAATTTAGTCGATGAGCTTGTGCATTCTGGTCAACGATATTTGTAAACTATCCAAATTACTTGGAATGGACAATCCAACGATTTCACTATTCAATGAAAGCCCTTGGTCCTTCTTCATTCTCCAAACCTCAGAATTAAAGAACATTACAGATTCAGTTAATTCAGTCCACTTCTCTGTTTCGAAGTTTAAGGTTAATTGAGGGAATGTATCGGCTTCAACGGCTGAACGATTGTACAAAGTTGAAGACAGATAATGACTGAAGAATGGGCATATTGGTGCAAAGGCATCCAGCAAGTCTCTGACGATTCTATGTAAAGTCCAAGCAGCTGCCTCATCTCCATCATATAGCCTAGACTTTACCATCTCCAACCAATGACTGGGCAATACCCCAGTTGCGAAATTTTTCAATGATTGAGCCGCAGTATAGATATCAATTTCTTTCCATCCTTTTTCGACACGCGTCATTACCAATTGGAATTCGGAAAGAATCCACTCGTCCTCTGGTTGCAAATTATCGGTTAAATTCTCAAGATTTGATGGTACTGGAAATTGGCTCGCAAATCGTGCAACGTTGAACAATTTTGTCAATACACCGAAATATTTCTGTTCAATATCCTCGGGGTTAATTTGGAAGTCATCACCCACCTGGGCATCACAGGCTTTCCAAAGCCGGAAACACTCTGAACCTATTTTATTGGCTCTGAGATTTACTACTTTGTCTGGACCGCGGATTTTCCAGGATCCCGTTCTTCCACCTGCCCCGCATTCTAGTACGGAGTTGGCGTCTATTCCATTCCCAAGGGATTTCGACATCTTTCTACCCCATGGATCCATCCCCAAACCATCAATCCAAATATGTTTGAATCCAGGCGAATCCAACAATAATGAGCTCTTCAACAGAGTGTAATATAGCCATGTTCGCACTATTTCCTTACCCTGAGGCCTTATCCCAGTTGGAAATGCCTTGGCAAATAAATCAGGGTCTGAGAGGTAACCCGATACATACAGATTAGAATTAGAAGAATCCATCCAAGTATCGAAAACTTTCTCTTCTCCAATAACCGTTCCTAAAGAAGAGGAAAGAACATCCCAACTCCCTACTTCTTCTCTCGTATCTCTCTGTAAAACAAGACTTCCAGCAGGGGGGTCTTCCCTCCAAGGTTGAACGTAAACACCGGGTGGTGGAGTTATGATTTTAGTCCCGTCTTCAGAATACCAAATCGGAACTTCTGTGTGATACCACCTTCTACGACTTATTGGCCAATCAATGCTAATATTGTCCATCCAATCGAGTAAAAATTGTTTATTCCTAACTGGATGAAATTCCATATCCTCGATTAATTCACGCATACGATCTTGAATGTGGGTTTGTCTAACATACCATTCCTTGAGCAGAATTATTTCTACTGGATTTTTCCCTCTTTCACTAACTGGGACATCTTGTTCTTTTTCGATAATGTTGACGATTCTATCTGCTGAGTTAAGGTCTTCAATTACTTTTTCCCTAGCCTCTATTACTTTCATTCCGACGTAAGGCCCCGATATATCAGTCATGTTCCCATCTAAATCAATGGCTTGGAAGGGGCTTAATCCAAGTTCTCTGAAGACTGCTACGTCGTTTTGATCGCCAAAGGAACATACCATCAACACTCCAGAACCAAAGTCAGACTTAACCGATGGATGGGTTGTAATTTCTACGGATTTTGAACGGCCATTAGTTTCTACAGGAAGTACAATCTGTTTCCCGACTAAATGCTGATACCTTTCATCATCCGGATGAACTACTACTATGCCACAAGCACATATCAATTCTGGCCGAGTTGTTGAAATGATTACATCGAGGCCATCCTCGGTCGTCCATCTGATATCGATTAACTTCGTTTTCCTCTGTAATCTTTCAACTTCAGCATCTGCAATCGTAGTGCCTTCCACTGGATCGTAGATGTTAGGTCGAAGATCTTCTACAATGTCACCTCGCTTAAACAGATCAACAAATATTGATTGAGATACTCCTCTGTATTCATCAGAATCCGTAAGGTATTCTTTATCAAAATCACAAGAAAGCCCTACTCTTGCTGCTGTCTCTCTCATAGCTTGGGTATACTCTTCTATGGTATCTCGACATAAATCCAAAAATTCTGTTCGCTCAAATGTTTTCATTTTCCTGCCAGTATTTTTTTCAACCGTAAATTCGATGTTGATACCATTGCGATCGACACCCCAAGGAAAAAATACCTCTTTTCCTAATAATCTTTGACTTCGGGCAATAACATCAATCATCGAATATTGAGCGACAGCCCCGATGTGCCATGTCCCACTGGGGTATGGTGGGGGAGTATCAACTACGAAGATTTCCTTACCAGATTTAGGATTGAATGCATACCTGTGATTATACAATTTGGAGTCTGAATAGTGTTCCTCTTGAATTCTCTTCTCGAGGTCAATAGACCATCTCTTATCTTCAATCAAGGGAGTCCCCATAGACACATCCACCGCAAATTGCATCCAACCCTATGACCTCTCATTCTTGACGGTTCCCAATCATTCACCAACATCTAGAATGTTATATTCCAACCCACCACTAGCCGTCGGGTTCAAGCACCTTCGCTGATGAGGGAAGCCTAGCAAGGAGTTGGTGGAACTTGTCTGACGACGATAAGCAAGGTAACATTGCCTCCCGATTTGCGAAACAAGCGACTGAAAAAGGGAGGGAAATCCTCACCAAAATAGACGTCGATAAAAACACAGTAGAGAGTTACGGAAGGCGTTCAAAAAATCAATTTCGTAGAATGTCATCCGACCTAGATTTTACCGGCATATTGACAAAATTCCCTGTTATTACTGTAATTCTATGCCTCGTAGTCACAGCTTTCTTCTCTTGGGAGTCGGGGCTAGTAGATTGTAGAAAGTCATTGACCAATCCCGAGGGTTTTTGTCCAATTGAAGGGAAATCTTCAATGAATGTTAATGGCGATTTGGAAGTATATCTCCCCCAAGGTTCTGAGGTTTCAGCCTTACTGGCAGAGGTAGAGGCTGTTGAGGGGTGGACAACCAACGTCATGGTTGTTTACGTCGAGTCAGAAATCGTCTATGTTGAAGATGAAGATGGAAATAGGCAAGCCGTAGATGGTTCTGGAAGAAATATTACAGAAGTTTCAACATTAGAACAAATCGAGAAGTTAGAGAATGTACTTAATCCAAATCAAAACGATAAGGGAGAAGACAATGTTATCTATGTTCTTTCAATATCTTCAGTTATCAAAGAAGTAAATTCTTCGGCTGGTAGGGTGGCGAAATCTTTTGCCTCAGCAGCATCACAAGCCGTAGATAATCAAGAGTTTTCCGATTTTATCAATCAAACAATCGAAGATAATGAGGCTCTATTCGGAAATTACGCGATACCCGATGACCAAGCTAGGGTTGATCAAATTCTAGATGAGATGCCTCCGAATGCTCTCAATAAGTTAGTCAGAGATGTAGGAACGTGGGAAAATGAAGTACAAATTGGGAATAAGTCTGGATTTGGTTGGAATCGAGCCGTTGTAATTATCGGTATATCCGACCAACTAAGGGATAGTAACGGCGAGGAAATTACGATTTCGGAATTCATAGAGGGAACCCAAATGGAGATTATCGGGCTCAGCGAAGCAAATGATTGGGACCAAAGAGGATTATCCATGACTCTCACAGGACCTGTACCAATCACAAATGCAGTTACAGAGGAATCATTCAACTTATTCTGGGATGTTTTTCCAATCGGAGTAGTCTTCGTGGCTGTTGGTTTATTCCTATTCCACTGTGATTTGTTACAAACGGGAAGAATAAGATTTGTTCAAGGAATTAAAGTGTTAGTTATTTCTGGCCTCCCAACACTTTGTTCAGTTTTCATCACCATGGGAATTATCGGGTGGACAAATTACGAAGTAACAATGACCGTGATTATTGTAGGGCCTATCGTTCTAGCATTAGGTGTATCTTATGGCCTACACATAACTAATCGGTACGCAGAATCAAAAGGGACACCTCGTGAAAAAATGGCAGAAGCTCTGGAATCGACTGGGCGAGCCGTTTTACTATCAGCGATAACGACAATTATTGGTTTCATATCATTAGCATTAACTCCAATGAAACCCATTCAAACTGTGGGTTATTCACTAGCAATGGGCATTGTTGTTGTCTATGTCATGACGATGATAATGGTACCTAATTTGACAATGATGTTGGACCTAAAGAAACCTTCGCATCCACCTCCGAAAGCATTCGTTTCCGCCGTTAGCGTACCAATTAATTGGACAAAACTAACCCTAAGTGTATTCTTGATTGCCATGTTAATTTCTGCAGGGATTAGCAGACCTAACGTTGAAGAAAATGTCGATTTACTCGAGATGGCTCCTGAAGGAGTTGGTGCTGTAGATAAGATGAAAACGTACTCCACTGAATTCGAAGCAGGACAACCTGGATTTTTGTTAATTGATGCTGATGTTTCTGCCTCACCTGAGATATTCAATACTGACTTTAAACGTAATGACCCTTACAATGCATTGGTTGGGATTGAAGAACTTGAAGAAAAATGCAATCAAGTAAATCAAACCACAGCAGTGTCGATAGTGTTCCTGATGAAGGCAATAGCTGTTGGAGTCGATTTAGATGGAGACCCCATTAATGAACCAATACAAGATAACGAGTTTGTACCCGATCAAATCAAAGAATTATCTGCTATTATTTTCGATAGGAATGTATCAGGAAACGGTTCATTTTGGTGGAGCCTCGCAGTTCTAGACCAGCAACCAACAGGTAGCGTAGAATCTCAAAGCTTTCTTATAAATGTCTTTTACAATAGCCTTACACTAGAAATGAGGAATCTATTCATTTCTGAAGATTACAAAAAAAGTCTGATTTATATTGATATGCCATTTATGGATGTAAAGAGTACTGAAAGAGCGGTTTCACAAATAGATAATTATGCTGAACAAGATACTGCTGCAGGAGGGGTTACTTCGACTAGACTAATTGGAGTTGCGTCCGTTACAATAGAAGTGAATAACCTAGTCGTAGGCTCGCAATGGGACTCTTTATTCTACGCTCTGTTGTTTACCGTGTTAACTCTTGGTTTAGTATTCAGAGACATTCGTTATGCAATCCTTACTACTCTCCCAGTGACCTTTACAGTATTCATGCAATGGCTAGTAATGGACCAAGGAAGTGTAAGTTTGTCCTTAGTTACGGTGATGATTGGATCCATACTTGTGGGTGTGGGTGTTGACTTCTCAATACACATCGCTAATCGTGTTAAGGAATTAGGCGGCTCCGTAGACGCTATTCGAATTGCATGTGCAAGTACTGGGATGAGTCTTACCGAAGCGGTAACTGTAACAATAGCAGGGATGTTTTGTGCTTATTATATCCCAATTCCAGCTATTGCGCCATTCATTGATGTGATCATAATTCTCCTAATTCTTGCTGCAATTTCAGCACTAATCCTTTTGCCGGCAATTTATACCCTTCTAGTGAAAGCAAATATCTCCTTGACTGGAGGCTCTGGGACGATGGCTAAGGCGGCTGGCCTTAGAAGGACTCTAACAAGGGAACAAGGAGACATAATGGACGCTACTCTAGTAATGGATAGTCAAGATGCATGGTGAGGTTATGGTGAATTATTGGTTAATGAAAAGTGAACTTGATGTCTACCCCTGGTCACAATTGGTTGAAGATAAGACCACTCATTGGGATGGGGTTAGAAATTATCAGGCTAGAAATATAATGAGAGATGATATGAAAAACGGAGATTGGGTTCTGTTCTATCATTCAAATTGCAAACCACCACATGTCGCAGGAGTAGCAAAGGTGTGTAAAGAAGGGTATCCGGATTTTACAGCACAAGATCCCAAATCCAAGTATTTTGATGAAAAAGCCACGCCAGAAAATCCTAGATGGATAATGGTCGATATTGAAGCGATAAAGGAGATTGAGGCAGTAGGACTTCCCGAACTCAGGGCCAATCCAAGTCTAGAGGGTATGCCTTTGTTACAACGTGGGCAACGCCTTTCTGTTCAACCAGTTTCTGCGAAGCATTTTGCTATTGTCTGTCAGATGGGCGGATTGGATTCTAATTCTTTGTAGAGGGAAATAGATGACCTATTCAATAATTGCAAAATGCTCTGAGACCGGTCAATACGGTGTTGGTATACAATCCCATTTCTACGCGGCTGGTAATGCATGCTGGGCTAGTGCAGGAGTAGGTGCGGTAGTAACCCAAGCAATGGCGTTAATTGATCATGGACCATTAGGTCTGAAATTAATGGCAGAAGGGAAATCAGCATCCGAGGCGCTTTCGGAACGATTGGCGCTAGATCCAGACTCAGAGATTCGTCAGGTTGCTATGTTAGACTCGAAGGGAAGAGTGGCTGCACACACAGGCTCAGTTACTATACCAGCTGCGGGCCATGTTATGGGCGAAGGTTTCTCTTGCCAAGCGAACCTTATGTGGAACGATACAGTGCCTCAAGAAATGGCTGATGCGTTTGAAAATTCCAAGGGAGATTTAGCAGATAGACTGCTTACAGCGTTATTTGCAGGACAAGATGCTGGTGGTGACATACGAGGTATGCAATCTGGACGTGTTCTCGTTGTAGATTCCAAAATCATGGATAAAGAGTGGGAAGGAATACTTGTTGACGTTAATATCGATGACCACTCTGAACCTCTAAAGGAAATTGAAAGATTACTAAAAGTAAATTCAATTTATACTGAGTTTACAAAAAACGGATATGAATTGGAATTAGATAAATCACAAGCAAATGAATATCCTGAAATCGCTTTTTGGACCGGTATTAACCTAGCTAATAGAGGGGATTTAGAAAATGGAAAGGAATTAACAGGTATTGCACTAAAGAATCATTCAGGTTGGAGGGAATTACTGATTCGTTGTTCAGAAAACAACTTCTTTGGTATAACAGAAGAACTTGTACAACAATTGCTCAACACTGAACAATAGAATACCCATAGTGGGCATGTCCTCGGTGGACGAATGTCACCAACAATGAAGATTCCACGATCTCCTCCACCCCGCAATCCCAAGGCATCCAGCATCCTCGGTCGGGCTGCTCGCTTCCGCGCCTGACCTGATTCCCGAGCGTGAGACGGTCGACACTTCCCTTCGG
>MDTE01010778.1_pt1 | contig 26950 bp, 22 predicted proteins | sample 811231 | NCBI WGS metagenome assembly MDTE01 (sample SAMN05326651, study PRJNA326480) | marine metagenome | isolation source: seawater | place: Indian Ocean: Red Sea | collected 2010
ATCTTTGGAAAACCCATCCGCGCAGATCATCAAACCGAAAGAACCGTACTCTGTCGCGGCGACATTGAGTCGATCACCCTGGGCATAAAAGGCGTGGCCTATATCGAGTTCGTTTAATTTCCGATGCACGGACAGCACCTGACCACCGCGATCGATGAACAATGCCGAATTGAAAATTTGCTCGCCCGATTTTTCGGTCAGACCCGAGCACACGTAGATCGAGTGTTCTCGCGCGGCATCTCTGAGCGCCTTGCAGACCTCGCCATCGGGTATTTCGCTCGCCAGCGATAAACTGGATGGATGGGTCCAGCCTAGATCCATGCACTCGGGCAATAACACAACCTGAGCTCCACTGTCGGCGGCTTCCGCGATAAGCTCCACCGCATGATTGACATTCCACGCCCGCTCGCCACCCCGGACCTCCATCTGGACCATCGCCAGTTTGAACGATTTGGGTTGCATAGGTACTCCGTTCTATATCTGAATCCTTTAAGGATACAGCACTCCCAGTATGAAGAAGCCGCTCATCTCCTCAAGCGGACGATCGAAAGACCCCCGAAGGTATAGAGAAGCGGGGCGGCAAGCCAGAACCGCCCCGCTTCTCTATAGATCAATATCGCTTGGCCGGTCGGACCTGGATTACCTTGGCGTTTCTTCGCTCCAGGATGAAATCCCGCCGATAGCATTGACAAATTTCCAATCCCCATCGACTTTGCGCAAGAACCACAACGACTCCCAACCACTGCGAATTCTGACGTTTCTAGTCGTATCATTTCGAGCCCACTCAATTCTGGAGATCGCCACTGCGTGAGCATCATTAACATCGATGCGAACTAATTCCGATCGAGTTTCCACATCGATTGCCGTATCGGCCACAGCGGCCGCAAAGCCCTTGCCAAAATCGGGATCGAGGAATTTTTGTCTCCTCTCTTCGCTCCAATCTCCAATTGTAACTCCGTGAAAATCGGGCTTTCCATTATTTCTATCCACGCCAACAGTGAAGTAATCCCGGTGTCGATTAGCCAGTACCGTACGGCCATCGCCTTGCTTCCATGCTTCTTGATCGGCATCAAAAAGTGCTCGTATCGCCTTAGTATCAGCCGTCTCCTGACCATGAGAAAACCCCGGCACGAACAACACGACCATGCAAGATATTACGGATGAAAAAAACGAGCGTTCATAGTAAGCCTCCATGTACAGGTGTCTGATTCACATGCCGCGAAGTGGCATCAATGCCCCTCGCACATAAGACAGATCCAAGACCTCGAAGACAGCAGCCCTTTATAAAACATATAACCCTCCTTTCCCGACCAGTTTGGGGTGATTCATTCAATCCTCGGAACGAGGCCGGAATTGGGCTGCCACCCTAGCTCGATCTTCTTTGCCTTGAGACCCTCATTCTAATGTGTTGATAGCAATAGAGCAAGCACTGAGTTGAAACGACCGACTCTACCGAAACAGGGCGAGTTGATCTCATACTTGGAGATGCTTCGTATAACGAACAATTGATCCCGACTGAACTCAAACGTATAATCAGTATTTCGAACTCTTACTCTTAACCGAAGGATTCCGATGTCCAATCAATTGACCGACGCTCACATCGATGAACTCGAAGAGCGCGGTTACGTGATCGTAGCCAATTTTCTGGACGAAGAGCAGCGAAAGAAGATCGCCTCCGCCGTGCGCAACATCTTAAAGCCCTGGGATGAGATCCGAGAATCGCCACCTCAGGACCGCTCGGACTTCCGAATTTTTCCCTTTACCGAATCCATACTCAACGAGGCGGCGATAAACCACGATGCCATTCACTTCGCTCGGCAATGGTTTCGCACCGACCACATCCATTTTCGCCCCAGAAGCTGCCTGGTACGGTACCCCGGCTTCAAATGGCCATCTGCCAGTGCGCACCTCGACAACGGAAATAATTCTCTGCTGCCACCGACAGACGACAGGACTCACAAGCAGATCTGGTTCTGGATTCACCCCGAGCCCGTTGCCGAAGGCCAGGCGCCGCTGCGACTCGTCGCCCATGAACACAATGGCGATCTAGCAAAAGCGGTGCCCCTGATATGCGATGGCGGAACCCTCTGCATTTTCCACACCCATACCTGGCACTCCGCCAGCGATTATACCCTGGAGGAGGGCCAGCGCTATACCTGGGGATTCGCCTTTGGGCACGGCGACTATTACTGGGAAGGAGTACGACACTATACGGATGTCGGTCACAACGCCGAGTTCCAGCAGTTCATCGGCGGCCTAAGCGCAAGTGACCGCGAACTCTTTCGCTTCCCTCCTGCCGGGCACTCCTACTACACGCCCCAAACGCTGGCAGCCCTCGAAGCGCATTATCCCGGCTGGAACGCGAACAACGAATACAACACCGCACCGGCAGACCATCCCTGAGGCGGAGCCAGGAATCTGCATCGGCAATAATCGACAAGCAGCATCGGCCTATAAGACGAGCTGGTCCGGTGGCTCCCAATCGCTGGTACGCGAATCCCAACGCGTGCCGCATTTATCACTGATCACAACCCATTCACCGGGGCTGAGATTGCCCTGGTGATGGTAGTTGAAGCGCCGCAGCCCGGCAGCTTCAGCGGTATCGAGAAGCATCTTCAGATCTCGCGACGACATCGGATCTCCATCGTGGGGAAAGCGCCCCGTGTCGAGCCAGGGTACGATGCGCTCTGGATCGTCGACGGCGGCGAGGGCCCGCTTCGTTTCCTGCGTGACCACCTGCTCGAAGAACTCCGGATTCAAAGCACTTTCGAAATCGAGCATATCGTTGTCGACACCGGGCAGCACGATCCCGAATATCGCCTGCACAACCTCGAGCGTATCGGCAACGGTAAGACCGGGATTCCACTCCATCAAAGTCTGTGAATAGCGATACACCGTACCGATGAACCCATCGAAGCCACGGTGGAAGAAGTAGTGCTTGGGCAGCAGAAAATCCATGAATTCGGCCAGATCGACAAAGTCGTAGCCGCACAAAGGCGCGAAAGCAGCCGAGCGCGGACCGCAGCCCATGCGCACCGGGCGATCCAGATGGGCAGCCACCCCCTCGCGCATCTGGCGAAAGTTGCGGGTCAGGCTTTCGGTGCGGAAAGAAAACCACGACATCAGATCGGCATCGGCGCCGAGCATGCGGTGCGCGCCCACCAGACCTCCGCGTGCATTGGAGCGAATCCGCCTGGGATCCAGCTGGTGAAACAACGCCAGCAAGCGGTCTTTAGCCGCAACCATCGCCGCATAATCGTAGCCGAGATCCCCGGCCATCGGCGCCACCGACTCTGGCAGATCGTTGAAGAAATAGGAGCGGTGGTCCATGTGGTGCGGCGCCATCTCGTAGCCCCATTCGGGCCCGTCCATGACCACACCATCGGCCATCGGATAGTGCTCGAGTGTATCAACCATACGAGCAATCCGCGACGCCAGCGTCTGCGGGTCGTGCAAATGATGACCACTGCCACCTGGTCCGGCGCCGCCATCGGCATACATTATATAGACCTGCATGCCGCGATCTTTGGTGGCATGCATGGTCTTTTCGAGCAACGCCCGCTTTTCCGGCAGCTTGTGTTGTGGAGGAGCTGGCGCCTCGACACCAAGGCGCTGGTAGACCGCCGGGTTGGGATCGTACGTCGGTGCCACCGGCCCTTCGGAAGGCAGCGTCTGCGCATTCTGTGATAGTTTGGCCTGGCCGAAAACTAGCGGCCCGAAGACGACCCCATCGACACCGCCCTCGTGCCAGGCATCGAGAATCCGCTCGTGGTCGTACATCACCCCCTCGAGATCGCGCTGGATATCCATCCATAGTTTCATAACCTTACCTCTCTTTCTACAAGATTTCAGACCAGGTACTGCAGACGAAAATACATTCTCCGCTATCGTCTTTGTCGGTAGCAAACAAACAACGATTCTCCTGCAACGATCTCTATTCGGGTGATGTTGCTCAAGATTGCACCGGCAGAATGCACACCGGACTGGGAACCTCTGTAATATGTCCCGTGGGTTCCAGATCACCCGTTTCGCGATCGATGTGGAAGGTGACCACGGTATCGCTGTCCTGATTGCCGACAATCAAGAACGTATCCGTCGGGTCGATGGCAAAATCGCGCGGTGTTTTCCCCTGTGTCTCGGTATGGCCAAGGGCACTAAGGCAGCCATCGGCAAATGAGAATCGCGCGATGGTATCATGGCCTCGGTTCGACGCATAGACGAAACGGCTGTTGGAACTAATCGCAATCTCGGCACATGAAGGGCTTGCCTCGGCCCCTGGGGGCAGCGTCGAGATCGTCTGCAGTGGATTGAGCATACCGTCGCGGTAGGCAAATACCGTGATGGTCGCATCCATCTCTCCCAGAGCAAAAGCGTACTCTTCGCGAGGATCGAAGACGAAGTGTCGCGGCCCGGCGCCGGTGTGGAGTTTGGCAAATGGTGGATCGCCGGGAGTTAGGTCGCCGGTCTCGGGGTCAAGTCCATACACGAGAACCTGATCGAGGCCGAGATCCGGAACAAAAAGCCGATCGTTGTCCGCACTCAAAACCACCGCGTGGGCGTGGGGACCGAGCTGGCGTGGATGGCTACTACCCGAGCCCTGGTGCTGCATAACGGCAGCGGCTACGCCGAGCGACCCGTCCTCACCAATCGGATAAACGGCGACGCTGCCGGTTTCATAGTTGGCACTCAGAACGCATTGACCGGTCGAATCGACCAGAATATGGCAGGGCAAACCGCCGTGTGCGGGCTGGCAGTTGAGCGGGACGAGTTCATTACCTGCAATGGCAAAAGCATGGACCTGGGGGTCGCTATCGACTTCGGTTTCCTGAACGGAATAGAGATATCGCTCTTGCGGATCGATGGCCAGGTAAGATGGATTGCGAGGACCAGTGGTCGTGCTGAGGTGAGTGAGTTCACCCGAATCCATATCGAGGCTATAGACGTAAATACCCTCCGCTTTACCCTCCACAAACGGTAGCGTTTCTGTATAGGTTCCAATATATACGGTCTGCGACGACATTTCCGGCACCTCAGCTTCAACCGATTTCTTCGGGTACGTAGTGACCATGAGCCCGCTGCCAGGCCGCAGCCTCCGCGTAACGGCTTTCCGGCAGCGGATAACAATCGTCTAAATGCCCGCCGTTGGACAGATAGTGCCGGGCGGCAGGTTCCCACCAATGCTTGTTGCATCCTTCGAGCACTTCTTCCAGCTTGTCTCCCGGGAAAAAGCACACGCCATCGTCGTCGGCGCGGATCCAATCACCGGGCATAACCGTATTTCCGGCGACTGAGATCCGTGTATTCACCGCCAGGGGAGCGATATCGTGTTGCGCGTCGTAATCCGTCGTGGTCTTGGCATCCTGAGTCCATATCGGAAAATCCTGCGTCGCCGCTTCTGCGTAATCGCGTATCACCCCATGCACGACCAGACCCGCGGCCTTGCGATTTTTCTGCAGAGCCATCAGCATATTCCCGCCCAGAACGCCACTGCGGGTATTTCCATCGGCCTGCACCACGAGCACATAACCTTCCTGTGCGAGGTTCACCGCGATACGGTGATTCTGATCCTCGGTCTTCGCGTACTCGCCCGTGGGCATCAAATCGGGGCGTTGAGGCCCGTACTGCAGGGTAATGGCCGGTCCCAGAATATCGTGGCCTTTGCCGCGAAACAACGGGCAGACCCCATTGAAAAAAGTACTGGGCGTACCCACAATGCCCCTTGCAACTACGGAAACAGTCGCGGCAGAATATTTCAGCAACTCCGGGACCAGGTCCATGTTCGGTTTCGGGAATTCCCAGACCTCTTCTCGGATCATGCGAAAAATCGGAGGACTTGGTTTATCACTCATCTATTCCAGCTTTCCTTTATTGTTGACGAGCAGAGTTCACTGAGATCGCTCGCGATCATCAATCACTGTGCCGATCCGCTCTCGGCGAAGAACGGATGTCGTGAGACCGGCGGTTTGAGGATTTCGCCGCTCGGTGGTTTAACCGTGATATCCTCAAAGAGGATGCCCGCCGGAACAACCATCCCGATCATACCGGTTGTGAAACCACGGTTTCCAAATGGCGCCGAAGTCCTGGCGGAGTAATGAGTATTATAGCTGAAAACCTCTTTGGATACGGCGATAATATCCTTGAAAGTAGAGGCCTGGATCCCGACAAACTCGGCATTGCGAACCAATTCTTCGCGGCCGTCCAGATACACCTTGTAGGCAAGAAGAGCCGGTTGACCTACGGTTTGGTCAGCTCCCGGAGCCGAGAAGGACTGCTGATACGGATTGCCCGAGCGGGCCGAGGGGCTGCCCATTCGCCGCACAATCAGACCAAACTCCTTCTTCTGCCGTTTGACCAGTTTGAGAAATTCCTTGCGGAGTTTTTTCTCTTTCAACCCCTTTTCGACCTTGACCACCAGATTGCCAGGCATTGCTCCACTGCCCCGGCGATGTCCGCTGCTGCGGTCGATTCCGCGCACCGGATTGCGAGTGGTCAACAGAGTATTGAGCACTCCTTTTTCGACCAGCGAAACCCGCCTGGACGGAATCCCATCGTCGTCGACTTTATAGTGACCGGTCAGCGTGTTCTTCTTCCATTGCGAGAGAGTCGGGTCGTCGGTGACACTGAGAAACTCAGGCAGGACCCGAATGCCGACTTTGTCGAGAAATGGGTTCTCCTTGGGCGAAGATTGGTCGAAATAGGGATTGTCCGAAAGCATTTTGCGGTCGCCGATCAGGCGCGGGGCAAAACCCTGAACGAAAAGTTCCGCAGCAGCCTGTCCTTCAAAAAGGACCGGACCGGTGAAACGCTCGACCAGAGGCGCTGCACTTATCGTTTGCAGACGAGTACCCATCTCTCCAACTCGATCCATAAGCTCTGCCTCGGACGGCAAGTCGCTGGTAGAGCGACCGTAGACCGCAACAAAGTCCTCGACCGGCATGCCATCAGGTGCCTGAGTTGCCGCCAGAGCTTTTAAAGTCAACGATGGGCTCACACGGCGAAAAGAAGTACCCTCGCTATTGACATAGTAGCTGATGGTATTGACTGCCTGGATCGTCACGCTGGAAGTAAATACCGCTGGCGCCTGGCGAGAAAGGGCCGAAAGCTTTTTTACCAGCCCCTCGGCCCACACCTGGTCCATCTCGATCTCATTTTGCCAATCTTCGGTTTGGGCTGGATCTTCCCGAGTGAAATCATCGATTATCTCAGTGCGGGTTCTGTTTTGCAGCAAAGCCCGTTTCTTGGCTAAATCCTCCAGCGCCTTCTTGTAGACTCCGTCGGTAGCCAACCAGATCTGGCGACGCAGCTCGCCGTAATCGTCTTCCAGCGGCAGCGGCACGCTACCACCAAACATCCACAGCATACCCGAACGCCCAAAAGAGAAAGACTGAAAATTGGTATTGTCTAGGGGGTGGTCGCCAACCCGCACTTCGACCGACAGAGTACGATTGTGATGTTGGTTGCTGGATAACAAACTACCAAAGGTGGCCGAAGCTCCTTGCCTCTTGTGCTCGTGGACTCTATAGGCGATGAAATAAGGGCGCTCTAATTCTTCCAGCTGCAGCTCGAGCAGCGAGCGCTGCAATTCGTCCTCAAGAGCGCGCATCAAGACTGAGTTCTCGGCCTGCACTTCTTGCCCCAGCACACTAATGCTCAACAGGGCCATCGCAATCATCGTATGACGGGTCATTGGAGCAACTCCTGAATTCATCGGTTTCAAGGTGGGCTTAGAGGGTGTCAGGGCCGGGTTCTACATCTGGCGCGCTGAGTATGGGCGGACGCTCCTGCGATTTGATTTTCTTCTGCACCTCAATTTGGCTGACGAAGATTCCCGGCGATGCCGCCGAGACCGGCACGCCGCCGGATTCGGCGCCGCAGATGCCGTTGAACACCTCCACCTGATCATCGGCCAAGCTCACCTGGCTGAAAGCGGTCAGGGGAGTGCCGATCAGATCGACGCCGCGCACCAACTCTTCGCGGCCATCGAGGTAGATCCGGTACACCATAATTGGCAACACATTAAAGGCATTGGGAATATTGCGCCCGGTGATCGTGAAGCCACCCTGAATATCTTCAAAATAAAGCCCGAAGGGTTTGTCTTCCTTTCTACACTGGGCGATGAGGGCTTCTTTGAGCGCCTCACGCGATACCGATTTGGTGCTTTCGACAATTAAATTGGATTGTCGCGCCACCGGCGCCATCCCCGCCTGTTTGCGGCCATGTCCATTGGAGTGGGAAAAGCCCTCAATCGGAGATCGCGACATCAGGAACCGCTTGAAGATTCCATCTTCGACCACCGCTACGCGGCGAGCCCTGACCCCCTGGTTGTCTACGCGATAGGTGCCGAGCAAATCCGCACCGGCCAGCTCTTCGAGTGTTGGATCGAAGTAGACCGAGAACGACTCGGGTAACACTTTTTTTCCGACCTTCTTTTTAAAAGTCTGTCCCTCGTCTTCGCGCTTTTGCCGATGCCCTTCGATGCGGTGACCAAAGACCTCGTGGAAAAATACGCCACTGGCACGCCCCGAAAGAATGGCCGGTCCGGTATAGGGATCGACAATGGGTGCCTGACGCAATGCCTGCAGGTCGGCAATCATCTGCTCTACCCGGGCATTAATTGTCGCATCGTCGGGCAGACCCGCCGGGTCAAAAGCCGCGAAAGACTCGTAACGCGGCAACTCCATGCCATCGTCGGCCTTGGAAAAAGCTGAGATGGATAACCGGTAGAAAACTTGTGAAGTTTGGATCCAGGCGCCGTCGCTATTGATATAATGCCGAGTCTCTCCCGTGGCCTGAATCATCGCGCGAGCCTCGTAGATATTATCGTACTGAGCAAAGGGTGCGGTGTAACTTTTGAGCTTTTCTTCCCAAAAACTTTGATTGAAATCAATGTGTGCAACGGGTTCGATGAAGCGTTCAACCGACTCCTTGGAAAAATCGGCGGACTGGTCCTCCTCTTCGACTTTGACCTGGATATTGGTTTGTATCTTGGTCAGTTGTTCAACAGCCTTTTTATACTTGCGATCGGTGTGGTACCACAGAATGCCGCGGATTGCCTCAGGTTCATCTTCGATGGGAATCATCACATGGGAATAACGATCCGCCCAGTTGGGCATACTACCGCGCACCGGGTGCGTGTTATCGAGCTGGTACGTGCCTACACGCAGGTCGATGTCGAGCTGACGACGGCGATCGATATTGCTGTTGGTGAGCACCCCGAAAGAAGCCCCGACCTGAGCAATCTGCATATCGGTGATTTCGTAACTGAGAAAATAAGGAGGAATCTGACCCTGGCCGAGAACGGCCATCGAGCGCTGCAATTCCTCTTGCATCGCCTGCAGAATCAGATGCGTCCCGTCGGTTGAATCCCCTTTTTCTTGGCCTTGGGCCGGAAACCAGGTTCCGAGCAAAAACGAAACTGCTAACCAGCATCTATAGCTTCTGAATGAATCCATAACTTGGCCTCTCTGGTTGAATCGACCGCTCAACATACTAAACTGAAACACGGCACGCAAACGCGTCTACTACTCGACTAACGGATGCATCACTCCCGGTCAAGACGAACAAAAACCTATCTAGTGTCAAACTCTTTGAGCCGCTGCCGATAAAGCGCCCACTCAATCAACAAATCTTTGTGTTGGATTCGGAAGGCTGGAGTATTTAGTTGCAGTTTATGCTGCACTTCGAATTGCTCGTAGCGATCGTCCAGCGTATAACCCGAATAGGCCTCCAGCATTTTTTCCAGCCTGGCCTTTTGGCTCTTCACTCGCCGCACAAGCTCTGCGACTTCCTCAAAAAGGATTTCTCCATCGCTGGCTTTTTCCAGCAGATCACACCGATAGCTGCAGCAGATCGAAGGGCGTTGCAGATGATAGGCCGTACACAATTCACTGAAATATGGACAGGGCTGCCTGAAAGATCGGTCCTTCTCCTTCACTTCCTCCATGCCAGGCAACAATACATCATCGTCCTTGACGACGGCATAGCGAAAAAGAGTACCATCGCAGCAAAAACCACAGCGCTTGCACAATTCTTGTTCCGGATTAATTTCGGACATCGCACCCCGACCAAACTGCGAAACATTCCCTGAACGGACAAACCCGCTTCAAATCCCAACCTCCCTACACTACTCGGATAAGCGTCTTTTTGTCGAGCATAGCCTCGATGAAAGCCAGAATATCGTCCTGGCATTGCGCTTCAGAAACCTCGAATTCGGCCAATATATGAGCGATGATAGTTGCCACAGCAGTGGGGAGCTCGACAAATTGCCAAATCGCTGAACCAACAGCGTTGAGTCCATAAAACGTTCCTTCGCTGACACTCATCATCACGATACTATCGTCTATTTCGCTGGTGACAATATCAGAGCTGCGGCAGACGACGCTCTTCATGCTCAACCCCTCATTCACTTTCGGTTCATCCATGGCAAAAATACAGCAACGCTGTGCTCCACACTTAGATATCTGCACTCAAAACAGCTCTGTTATTTTTTCCTGCGAAATCGAAATATAATAATCCCGAGTTTAGGTTGCTATTTGTTAATTCAATCTTGTTTTAGTTACTCTATTATAGCCATCAACCAATATTTCCCCTCCCCCGAACAAAGGCGTCGACGAATGCTCAAATGGCCGACTCGTTATTGCCTTAACCCATAGCGAAATTGAAAGAGAAGGGATTCATATGCTCTTAGGGATTGCCGATATCTGTTTGCTCGATCATATCAGGTCAGGGTTGAGTCAAGAAGACTTCATCCGCAAGGCTGCGAAACTCGGGGCACAAACCGCCTCGATTCGGTTCCCCGAAGCTGGAGAGGGACAACACCTTCCAGCCCTGGCCGAAGAGCTTGGAATCGAGCTCGAGTTTCGCACCGGACCGGCAGACGCCAGGGAACTGGCCGAGTACATCCGCAGAGCTCACAGCTTCGGCGCATCGTTTCTGCGGACCATGGTCAGCGGCAAGTACCATTACAAAGACGCCGCCAAACAAGCTCAGACGCTCTCAGAGGCAGAGCAACGGCTCAAGGCGATCACACCCCTATTATCTGAAGTGGATATGCAGCTCGGTATCGAGAATCACGCCGATGTGACCAGCCCGGAACTCATTGCCCTAATCGACGCCGTAGGGTCGCATCGCGTAGGAGTGCTACTGGACCTCGGCAACTCGATTGAAGTCTTCGAAAACCCCCGCTACACCATCGAAATGCTGGCGCCTTATACCATCGCCCTGCATGTCAAAGACCTGAGCATCGGGCAGCGCCACGGCGTCGATTTCTGCCACCTGCCAGTACCGCTAGGCGAGGGCATCATAGATTTCGATCACGCGATGGAGCAAATCACGACCCATTGCCCGAATGCGCGATTCGTGATCGAAGGAGTACATCCGCCATTGGAAAACCCCGCAGAGAACCTAGCGGACGAGGCGGAAATGCTGGAAAAGAGCGTGGCGTTCGCCCAGCGCCTGCTGGTGCAGTACAGCGCCTAGCAATCTGGGCCCGAAGCACACCACGACTGCGCAACCAAGTGCGTGACATTCCAGTTGCGGTACGCGGTCTATAATGACCGACTTTACAAACAAGCATATTGACCAGATCCTAGCGAGTTTTTTATAATTCCGCGCACAATGCCTATTTTTGAGCTAGTAGGCCCGGCGACTCGTCAGCAATACCGGCAAAAACCCGAAGAAGGGAAGAAGGAACCCATGACGGCATCCTGCATATCCCTCACGCGACAACTTCAGCATGCCTGTCTGTGGACGCCTCTCGTAACTCTGGCGGTCATCAGCTCGGCCTGCGGCCTGACTGGTACGCCCATCATCCAACCAGGTGCACCGGGAGAACCGGCGCGAGAGCTCAGCGCCGATGAAGCGATCGCAGTCGCCAAGACCAATTACTCGCCGGACGACGTCCGGTTCATGCATGATATGATCCCGCACCACCACCAGGCCCTGGAGATGTCCGCCCTGGTGGCCGACCGTACGAACCGACCCGAGCTAATCGATGTGTCCGGGCGAATCGATGCCTCTCAGGGCGACGAGATCGAGTTCATGCAGCAGTGGCTCCGCGACCGCGATGAACCCCTGCCAGACCCGACAGCTCATGAGGCAATGCATACTTCCCACACAATGGCCGGCATGGCCACACCGGAGCAGATGACCGAGCTAGCGGCCGCGCAAGGCGCGGCGTTCGACCGTTTATTCCTGAAGTTGATGATCACCCACCATGAGGGGGCGGTGAAAATGGTCGAAGAGCTACTCGAGAAATCAGGTTCGGCCTACGATCCGGTACTCTTCGAGTTCACCAACGATATCACCAACGAGCAAAAGGCCGAAATCGAGCGCATGAACGAGCTAATGGTCTCACTCTCCGACGATGCGCGCGCAAACCTAAGCCCGGGTTTTGCCGACGCCGGCCAGGCCCTAGTGAACCTGGAGCTTATGGCCTCGTTGCCCAAGCCACCCGGGTTTTTCGACCCGGCCAACCCGAGCGGGCTGCCGCCGGAGAGACTGAGGAAGGATATCGTAGAGGAGGAAAGGGAAGACGCGGACGAGGTAGTTACCGAGGAGGAAGAAGAGAAAGAAAACCAGGAAGAGAAAGAAGAAGAGCAGGTGGACGACGAGGACAAGCGCTGGCCGCTGCTGGGCTTCGCCAACACCGACATGGCCTTCGCCGGCGATGTGCTGGTGGTCGGCAACTACCACGGATTCAATATCTACCGTCTGGCCGGTGATGGAGTGCCACAACACCTCAGCTCGGTGGTGTGTCCCGGTGGCCAGGGCGATCTCTCTATAGTCGGCGACCTCCTGCTCATGTCGGTCGAGGAGACCCGGGGGCGGGTCGACTGCGGACTCGAGGGCGTGAGCGAAGATATCAGCCCCGAGCGCTTCCGCGGACTGCGCATCCTGGACATCAGCGACCTGACCCGACCGCTTCAGGTCGGCGCGGTTCAGACCTGCCGTGGCTCGCATACCCACTCAGTCGTTTCAGGGCCGGGCGAGGACGGCAAGATCATCGTCTACAACTCCGGCATCACCGCGGTGCGCGAGGAAGAAGAACTAGAGGGCTGCTTCGACGAGACTCCCGGCGACGACCGCACAGCGCTCTTTCGCATCGATGTCATCGAGATCCCGATCGACCGGCCGGACGAGGCACGGATTGTCGCCAGCCCAACGGTATTTGCCGATCCGGAAGAGGGCCGTCTGGCCGGACTATGGCGAGGCGGCGACCACGGTGACGAGACACAGGAGACCGAACGCACCGATCACTGCCACGATATCACCGTTTTTCCCGAACGCGGCATCGCGGCCGGCGCCTGTTCGGGCAACGGCATCCTCTTCGATATCTCCGATCCGCTGAACCCCAAACGCATCGACGAGGTCGTCGACAAGGGATTTGCTTACTGGCACTCGGCGACGTTCAACAACGATGGCACCAAAGTCATCTTCACCGATGAATGGGGCTTCGGCATGCGGCCGCGCTGCCGCGCCTACGACCCGCTCGACTGGGGTGCTGACGCGATCTACGATATCGTCGATGGACAGCTCGAATTTCGCTCCTACTACAAGATGGCAGCGCCTCAGCTGGAAGAAGAAAACTGCACGGCACACAACGGCTCCATCGTGCCGGTTCCGGGTCGCGATATCTTTGTCCAGGCCTGGTATCAGGGCGGGCTCTCGATGATCGACTTCACAGACTCAGCCAACCCGGTTGAGATCGCCTACTTCGATCGCGGACCCATCGACGCCGAAGATCTGATCCTCGGTGGTTTCTGGTCGACCTACTTTTACGAGGGCCGGATCTACGGCACCGAGATCGCGCGCGGCCTGGACGTTCTTGCTCTGGTTCCCAGCGAGCAACTCTCCGCAAACGAGATCGCCGCGGCGCAACTGGCCAACCTAGGGAATGTATTCAACCCTCAGCAGCAATTCCGTGCCAGCTGGCCGTCCGACCCAGTCGTGGCTCGAACCTACCTCGAACAGCTCGGACGCGACCGGGCATTGCCCGAAGCCTTTGCGGTCGATATAGCCGCCGCACTCGACCGCTCGGCGGCAAAACTCGAAAAAGGTGTGAGCGACGAGGATCTGGCCGCCGGGCTGGAGGACCTAGCCACGGTACTAATAGAAGAAAGTGAGAGCAATGAAACCGCCCGCACTCGGCGGGCCGCGTTGGCCGAAACGCTAAACGGAATCGCGACTAGGCTGCGCTAATTGAGGACAACAGCAACTCAACTCAAAGGGAGTAGGATCTTGACTCTACGAACGATGTATTGCGGAGTATTTGGACTCTTAGCTCTGCTGGGCATGAACTGCTCGAGCGACTCGGTCAATCAGAGTTCTCAAGGAGATTCGGAAAACGCAGTCTCCGGCGAGAACATGATTACCTTAGAAAACGTCGCCGATCTTTGGCAACAATACGAGGCGAGTACCAACACAACATGTGTCGAGGCACTAAAAACTGCCATTGGCGAATCGGGTCTGACCGGAAATCCTGACCCTGATGGCCAAATTCCATGCACGGGCAAGTGCATAAACGCCAGCGTCGTCAATTCTTTTGGCGCAACGGGAATCTGGCAAGTCAAATGCCCAGAATCGAGTTGGGTTCTTATTTACAACGCATTTAAAGAGAATGGACTAATCGATGAGACCGGCCAGTGTGTCGACCTCAGAGTCCCTGCCCATAACGCGCTGGCTGCGTCTCTGTACATAACTGTTTCGTGTCCTACCTATGAGCAAAGCGGATTCTGCCAACACGACTGGACAGGGGATCAGAGTCATCCCGAGATTACAGGTGGTTATTACAATCAATTCACCCTTGCCGCAACAAATGCATGTGCAAATTCGAACTAAATATTTTTCGCCTGGAACTGATCAGGAAGCGGCAGAGGGGCAAATCTGGGCCCACAGAGAGACTGTTTTCGATCTGAGCAAGATGTGTCTGGAAGAGCCCTATCCTCTGCGATAGGGCGACTTTAGACAACGAAGACCTACTTGGATTTTTCAGACACACCCTAAAGCATCTCTCAGCGCCGATTCTACCTGAAGCCTAAAATGACCATCCGATATTGATATTTAATAAGGGAATTCCCATTTCTTCTTCTTCTTCTATTCCAAATTCCTCAAAAACATCGTCACTCTTATCTTCAGCCTCTCCACGTAAAAGCAACTTTTGATAACCAGCCTGTATATCGAAGGTAAGTCCGAAGCCAGCTGTCCACTTATACCCCAGATACGGGCCAACAGCAAGACCATCGACCTCAACACTTACATCTTCATCTTCTGCGGAGGCGTTCAAGTATAAAACTTCCAAACCAACCTGCATTCCTTTGTCGAAATTCCCAAGTAGATAATAATTTAGTTGGGTGCCAATTTCCAGAATCGGAACCTCAACCTCATCTCCCCAGTCGTCGGTTTCAGTCATGCTTCCATAACCAAGGATACCAGCAGCACCTATTTTTGGTGCAACCTGATACTCGGCCATCAATTCCAGTACGGGCATGACGAGATGAAATGGAGAGTTTGTAATCGATACTTTTTTTGTTTCCTGCGCATCTCCGAAGGAAACACTCAGCAAAAAGACTGATAGGGCGATTTTTCCATACGAATTAAATTTTTTCATTTTTAAATCCCCAACGAGAGTGATTCACTGAAACTATAGGTGCAAATATAGCTCAAGGTGGTCGGCGGCTGCAATTGTGTTTTTAACCATGCAGCCAATACCGACCTCCGGAACGAGTATCAAAAACCACAACCTCAGTAGCGGCGGCGTGTGCACCGACCTCTCCGTCTTCGTCCTCAACCCGGCATGCCGTAGTCCATGGATTGCGCAGGCGGCATTCTTCGCCGAACCGCGACTCGATCTGAACCTCGGTAACGCAACCGTCCCGCATCGTTGCGGCAACGACAAAACCACCTCTTGCCAGCAGCCGGAACGAGACATCCCAGGTCGGCGGCCAGGCGGGGAAGACACGGATAATCTCAGACTCACCCGGATGCGGGGCGACGCTTTGCAGCAGGGCCTCCTGGACCATCATGGTGAGCAAGCCGAGGTGCTCTATCGATTGGGCCGTCACTCCCTCGAAGAAGCTGAAACCGTTAGGCTGAGGCTTAAGGGCAGCGCGATAGTGTTCGAGCATCGCAGGCAAGTCCTCCGCAGCGCCAGCACGCACAGCGGCGATGGGCGAGCGAATGGCAGTATTGAGTTCTTCGCCTCTCAGCACCCGCCGATGCCGCGGCGCTAGTTCCAGAGTCCGACGGGCGACGGCATCCAATGAAGGTTCCTTCGTTTCGAGCGTCCAATCCTCAAAGGGGAAAATCGGCGTTAGTTGCACATCCTCGGAATTTTTCGATCCATCTACCGCGCCGAGATACCCAGCCGCCCAGGCATCATCGGCCAAGGCACCGCCGGTCAACGCCCGGGCGCGTGGATCATCGCCCATCGGATACGGCGCCAACTCGCAAAGAAATTCTCGCCATGTTACGCACAATGCCGCGTCGACCTCCAGTCGTTCGGCAGCACAAATCGCCAAGGGCACCGTACCACGGATCGCTGCCAAGTCCATTATGCCGTCGCTCACACCCCAGAAATCTTCATGCGCATTGGTGCCGTGTACATGCCAGCGCCCGTCTTCGCCCCTGCGGCAGAGAGTGCGGTAGAATTCGGCCACGCCGCGCAATAGCGGATAGGCGCATCTGCGCAGCCATTCCCGGTCTCCCGAACAGCGGTATCGCCACCAAGCATGTACCGCCAACTCCGCGCCGGACGAAGCCAGATGACTGATCCAGCTATAGCCGTCGGGCGTCCTTTCCCCGCGACTCGTCGATGCTTCCAGATGCCAGTCATAACGAGAAAAAGCGGCCAGTTGTGCTGACACTTCGGCACTGCGGGGATTGTAGAGGAAACGTTCGCGATAGGCCTCGACAAGCGATGCGGGCAACTCGGTCGGTCCGTCGAAAGGCATCGTTTCCGGAACGAAGATCCCCTCTGCGTCCCACCGTTGCCGGGCAGCCGTTTCCAGCGCCGGTATTGCATTGCGATAAAGCGAAAAGAAGGGCTCGGCCAGATCCCCGGCGTCGGCAGCATGCAGCGGCCAGTAGAGCATCTCGGTGGTCCATAACCAGAACTGCGAGCCCCAAGCGCGGTCGTCGCCCGCAGTGGCGAAAATCGAACCATTCCACTTGGGCGGATACGGGCCGCGCGACGAACTGGCCATGTGGTAGAGGAAGAGCAAGCGGTCACCTGCCACCCGTTCGCCACAGCCATCCGGACTGGATATATCAACGTGGGTTCGAGCCCAGAAATCACACCACCAGCGCGCGTGTCGCTCTGCGAGTGTCGAGAGCATATCCGGCGTACTGAACGCCGTCAAGATGCGATCAACACTCGCCTCCGTATCCTCAACCTGGGAAGCAGCACTGGCTACCAAGATCGTGCGCGTACCCCTGAGCGGCGACAGGCGCAAAACGCGTGACCCATCGCCCGTATCGAAGACCTGCACATCGGCTTCGGGACACGCTACCACCACGGCCGACGAGCAATAATGATCGGCCTCGGCCAGGGTTTGCACGACGCCGATTCGATCTTCGCTATGGCTTAAAGACAGAGTCGCCAAGTGAGCGCCACTCCGCACCTCCGGCTCTCTCCACAGCATCAGGCTCAGATCGATCGGCAGCGGCGTCTCGCGATCGTCGGTTATGGTCACGACCAGAACATCGTCTTCGGCCGCGACCCAGCATTCGGCACGCACTCCCCGACCATCCACCGTGCATCGCGCCGAGTGCAGTGAAAGCGCCTGACGAAAATCCGGACCAGGCCGGAACGGCTCATTTCCACAATCGATGCGCAGTTGCGCACAGGTCCCGCAATAGTCAGTCGTAGCTCCGGCAGCGGAAAAATGTTCGCCTGACGCGTTGCGGTTAACTGCAAAAACATCTACGCGGTTGATCTGAAAATTGAGCGACGAAGGCGTGGTCCACACCAGGGTGCCCATCCGACCATTGCCGATCGGCAAACCCTCATTGGAATGATCGGTAGGTGCTTCGAGTACTATACCGGAAGACTCTATCTGCCCTATATCTCGCTGCATAACGCGCCTACTAGTTCCTGCCTTCGGGGTAGCCCGCAAGCCGAATAAATGAGCTTGACCAGGGCTAAATCGCTTAGCTTAAAAAATACAAGGCGATTGACACGTGCAACTACGCGCTCCACAATTCCACCTAGCCGGCTTCTTTCGCCGCCACTTCGCAGGTCTCCCTCGTACTGCTGACAACCTATCTGCACCAAGTACTCAGCGCTCGCTTTACCAGTAAGAAGACACATAGCGCGACTGCCAGTGGTTTTCCTTGATCAGTATTCATGATTTGGTGTCGACGGGAGCGATCTTCGCAATCACCCATAAGATCCCGGCTAAGATAAAAACTCCTGCGTAATCGATCAGCGCAATTCGAGGCAACTCGGTATAAAAGAGCGGGCCACGCTGAATGGCCACCGTGCTAGCACCGGCGAGGTACAAAAAAACGAATCCCCATTTTGGGAGTTTTGTCAGGTTCAAGCCGTGCATTTGGGTGATGATAAAAATGCCCGAAAAACCAAAGAAGAACATGCCCCACGTGTCATGGGAACTTTCTAAGGCCACGATGGTGCCGTGAATGATCACCCACATTTCCAAAAAAAGGGTCCACTTGCGGTTGATGTGAAACCGGGTAAAAAACAAGCTGCCCTGCAAAAGCAACACGAAGATATAAGAGAAGCCCATGAGGTGGCCCCAGGTCGCTTCGGTGGGGTGATACCAAAAAGTATAAATGATCGCCCACGAAAAATAATAGCCGTGATATTTTTTGGCCGCGCGAATGATGTTTTTGGAAAAAGGTATTTTTTTTCCAAAGAACAAACCCCGCCTGGGGGTCTCCATCAGCAACACCCAGATGAGCATGACAGCTACCGAGACCAGGGCACTCCAAATCGAGACGTGTTGGGCCAATCCGTCGTACCAAAGATGGGTTTGGGCAATGTGCAACAAGCAGAAGAAGCCGTTGAGGCCTAAGGCCCACCAGTTGAAGTTGTGCAGCGTGTGTCCGTATTTGGGTTTGGCCCGCTGGGCATAGAAAATGAGCCCCCAGATAGCGAGCTGGTGCAGACCGTAAAAAAACCAGGCGCTAAAAACGCCCATCGCAGTGCGCTCGGGCAATTGCCACCAATACCAGGAGGCACCGCTATCGGCTAAATGGGGTACGTCTTTGAGCAGCGGAGCCATTACCCAGATGAGCACTGTGAGGAGTAGAGTAACGGCAATGCCCCCAAAGGCTGCTCTGGTGTCTTGGGGTGTAGTTTTCTCGTTCATCGGACGATTCCAAAATTGGTGGGTTTCGCGTGAAATGAGCTTAATGATTTATTTTAGAAATCTCAAATCTTTGCCGCTGACCCCGGGATAATTCACCAACTGAGAGAAAAAGGAGCACCTGGATGCACCGGCGAATAACGCTCACCCTGACGACTCTGCTACTTGGCGGCCTTTTAAACGGCTGCTCAACCCTACGCCAGCAACTTGGCGCTACTCTGGTTCCACTGGAAACCGAAATTGAGTTGGGCGAACAAATGGCAGCACAAATCGAAAAACAGGAAAAAATCCACCCCAACCGCCGACTCCAGAACTATATCCGCGAAATCGCCGCACCCATTATACACCACAGCCTCGCCGACCGCCCCGGCATCACCTATTCCGTCACCGTATTGGACGATCCAGATCAGGTCAATGCGTTTGCTCTGCCCGGAGGATTCATCTACATCTATACCGGATTGCTGCTGCTGGCCGAAAACGAAGCCGAGGTCGCCGGAGTCCTAGCCCATGAAATCGGCCATGTGGTCGGACGCCACTCGGCCAACAAGCTCGCAACTCAGTACGGTCTAGCACTCCTGAGCAACCTCGCCCTGGGCGAAAATCCCAATGAAATAGCACAGCTGAGTTCTCAGTTGATCGGTGCAGGTACCCAGGCGCGCTTCAGCCGCGACGACGAGCGCGAAGCCGACAAATACGGGGTCAAGTACATGATTGAGGCCGCCTATGCTCCCTACGGGCTATTGAGTTTTTTTCAAAAAATGAACCAGTTGGAAAAAGGTCGGCAGAGCAAAATGAGCAATATACTGTCCAGCCATCCACCCACCGAGGAACGCATCCAGCGCATCGAAAAAATGATTCGCAGAATGGGTAGTCCCAAGGAAAAAACCGAAGCTGCGCGCTTCATGAATAGAACAGCGGTATTGCGAAAATAAACCCGCTTGCCTCACTAAAAGAATATGAGAACGGATTGCGATCTAGGAAACAAAGAATTCGTCGAGCGCTGCATCCAGCAAATAGGGACGTTTAAGCTAGGGAAAAGCGGATGATCCGGGTATTCCGCAAGGGGCTCAGAATTTAAAAACTGGAGGTACTACCCATGCCGGAAATCAAAAAGACCAGTGATATCGTAATCTACCACGATGACCGGTACTACTGCGGTCCGGGACCTTCGGCTGTCCACCTGCCTGACGGGAAAATCATTGCCGTATTCAGGCGCGCCTATAACTGGGTATCCGAAGGGATCTATGCGCATGGTTTTCCTTCTACCGAAGCGTGTCTGACGATCTCTGAAGATATGGGCAGGACCTGGAGCACACCCCGGATATTCAGTGCGGGAAATATCACCAACCAGAACCTGAGCCTCCTACCAGACGGTACACTCCTGTGTCTGTCGCATCGAGGCGAGCTTGTTCCGCTGAAGGTCTACGAACGGCTCAAGGATAAGTTCCAATTTCATGCCGATGCAAATTTCGGCTGGGTATACGCGTCGCACGGAATACAGGTCATGCGATCCACGGATACCGGTCTGACATGGGAAGGGCCGTTTTTCATATCTCCGGTTCCCGATCCCGAGCCGATTCTTCCAGGTTGGCCCTCACCTGCCGGTCTGCGGGCTTCCGCCATACCTCTGGATGACGGCGGCGTGGGAGTTGCCGTCTATGGGCTCTTGCGAGGCGATGGAAATCCAAGCAATGTGTGGTTTATGGTATCCGAAGATAGCGGGATGACCTGGGCGCCGAGAGGGCGCATTGCGAACGACCCAGATGGACGCTATTACTACAACGAAACAGGCATATACCAGTGTGAAAGCGGTAAGCTGGTCGCGTTCATGCGCGTTGAGCACGATCCGGACAGCCGACTGCATACCTCTGTTTCCCACGACCAAGGCCATACCTGGTCACCGATCCGTCGAGAGAAGATAAAAGGATATCCGTATCAGGCTGCTCGCATGAGAAGCGGACATGTGTTGCTTGCCTATGGATATCGTTTTGAGCCCCGGGGGGTCCGGGCCTGCCTGCTGGACGCTGAATGTAAAGGACTAGATGAGACCAATGAGCTGGTCCTGCGCAACGACGGCGGCGTTTCAGATCTCGGCTATCCCCACGTGTTGCCTTTACCCGACGGCACAGCGCTGGTAACCTACTATCACAATACGAGCAGTGGTACCCGACATGTAGCGGCCTCGATTATTGCAGAGGCTTAAGGGGAAAATCAGCGTAAAACAGACCCTTTCAAATCGGGGAAGCGCGTTCGGCAACTCGGCAACCCGGCATTGGTCTAAAATGGAAATGGTTTAGACGACTCACAAGAAATCGTCTAAACCATTGAAATAATCTAATGGTGGACAGCCTCGCCAGCGTCCCTGGGATTGCGGAAGTTATCTACCATAGCTTGAATGTTCTCCGGAGCCGGACCCGTAATTTTGGAGGCAGCAAAAGCTACCGCGAAATTGACTAATGCACCTACCGCCCCAAAAGCATTAGGGGAAATTCCAAAGAACCAGTTCGGTTCCATGGTACCCAGAAAAGAAGTTCCCGGAATGAACATGACGCCCTTATGTTGGAATACATACAACATAGTTATACCTATTCCTGATACCATTCCCCAAACAGCTGCTCTGCCGCTCATCTTCTTTGAAAAAATTCCCATCATTAGTGCGGGAAAAATTGAAGAGGCAGCCAGACCAAATGCCAAGGCGACTGTGCCTGCTGCAAATCCAGGAGGATTCAACCCGAGATATCCGGCAATAAGTATTGAAAGACTCATTACGATTCGACTCGATAAAAGTTCTTTTTTCTCAGAGATCTCGGGGGTGAATACACCTTTCATCAAATCATGCGATATCGCTGATGATATAGCCAAAAGCAGCCCCGCAGCAGTCGATAACGCAGCGGCCAATCCTCCCGCCGCTACCAGAGCAATCACCCAGTTGGGTAAATTGGCTATGGCTGGATTAGCCAAAACCATAATATCCCTGTCAACTTTTACCATTTCGTTTTTTGCTTCATCGGCAAGATATTGAATTTTGCCATCTCCATTTTTGTCTTCGAACTTTAGTAAGCCCGTCTTCTCCCAATCTCTAAACCACTGGGGACGCTCTTCATACTCGAGATTCTCACCCGCACTAGGAGAAATAGTATTCATTAAATTCAATCGTGCCATTGCCCCCACTGCCGGCGCAACCGTGTAAAGCAACGCGATACACACCAGGGCATAACCAGCCGAAGAGCGAGCCGTCTGCACATCGGGCACGGTAAAAAAGCGCATAATGACATGCGGTAAACCAGCGGTGCCGATCATCAACGATAAAGTATAGGCAAACATATTGACGGTCCCGCCCATATTATCCGTAGTGTACTCTTTGAAGCCTAAATCCGTAACTATTTGGTCTAATTTGTCGAGGAGATAAACACCACTTCCATCCGCAAGCGTACTCCCCAATCCCAGCTGTGGAATTGGATTGCCGGTGAGCTGTATGGAAATAAAAACTGCGGGAATAGTGTAGGCAAAAATAAGCACACAATACTGTGCAATTTGCGTGTAGGTGATCCCTTTCATGCCACCTAAAACCGCATAGACCCAAACAACCCCCATGCCAATGCCTAATCCGATCCCATAATCCACTTCCAAAAACCGCGAGAACGCAACACCTACACCTTTCATTTGTCCGATAATATACGTCAGCGAAGCAATTATTAAACAGAGGACTGCGACAATCCGCGCCGTTTTGGAATAATATCGATCCGCAATAAATTCAGGCACGGTGAATTTACCATGCTTACGCATATAGGGCGCTAAGAGCATGGCTAGTAAAACATATCCGCCAGTCCATCCCATTAAAAAAACAGATCCCCCATACCCTAGAAATGCAATCAGTCCCGCCATTGAAATAAATGATGCAGCACTCATCCAATCGGCACCAATAGCCATGCCGTTTTGAACAGAAGAAATACCACCACTAGCAACATAGAAGTCGCTGGTTGATCCCGCCCTAGCCCACCACGCTAAGGCAAAATAAAGCGCAAAAGATCCAAAAACAGCGATGTACGTATAGAGTTGTAACTCATCCATTACTATTCGCCCTCCCCTTCACCATCATATTTCTTATCAAGTTTATTCATTTGCCAGGAATACCAAAAGATAAGTGCGACAAAGGTATAAATTGAGCCCTGCTGAGCGAACCAAAAGCCTAATTTATACCCTCCTAACCGGATAGTGTTTAACTGCTCTACTAACAATAATCCAAACCCAAAAGACACAATGAACCAGATAACAAGACAAATAAATATTAGGCGCAGATTTTCGCGCCAATACGAGTGATGATCTTCCACAACAAACTCCCTGAGGTTTTAAATCACTATTTTTGCAAACACTTTCCTTTATGCATCTTCTCACAGGAACACAATCATTAGTAGGATCAACATCAAAGCGGGTATCAGTTCTTTTATGAGAAGATAGTATCTATATAAGGAAATAGACTCTATATCGCAAAGAATGAAGTAGATGTGGAGCTGCTGCTCTTTCGTACTTTATATTAGTGCAGCAACACTTGTCGATAAGCGCATCCTGCGCGACAGCCGAGGAACGCTCTGCCATGGTCGCTTACCCCGTTGTGGATCGGCAGTCAATCGGCCGGCCCAAAATCGAATCTTCACGACTACTTTCTCATCGCTACAATCACTATTCATAACAATCTATAGGAAATCACCATGCCCCGTCCCAATATCCTCTTCATTATGTCCGACCAAATGGTCGCCGCCCTCACTGGCGCCTACGGACATCCCGTCGTCCAGACGCCCAACCTCGACCGCCTCTGCCACCAGGGTATCCGCTTCGACTCGGCCTATACGCCCTTCCCCGTCTGTTCGCCGGCACGCGCCTGCACCATGGCCGGTCGCCACGCTTCGGAAATCGGCGCCTGGGACAATGGCGCACTCTATGCTGCCGACCAACCCAGCATGGCCCACTACCTCAGCAACGCCGGCTACGATACCGTGATGTCGGGCAAAATGCACTTTATCGGCCCGGATCAGTTGCATGGCTTCAATCGGCGGCTGACCACCGATATCTATTCCTCTGATTTCAACTGGGTCAAACAGGAATGGATAGATATCAAAAAAAACCAGGGTCGCGACTACGAAGAAGTCATGCGCAATCGCACGACCTACAACGCCGGCGGCTACACCGCCGAAGGCGTGCATATCGGCCAATGGCACAACGCGCTCAGCTACGACGAGGAGACCCACTTCCGCGCCCTGGAATACCTGCGCGCGCGCGGCAACCACCCCGAGCCCTTCATGCTGGTCGCCTCCTACCACCACCCTCACGAACCCTTTCATGCACCGCACGAATACTGGGACCTCTACGAAGGCGCCGAAATCGAAATACCCGAATTTCCGGATAACCTCGACGACACCTATTCGATGATGGACCGCTGCCTCAACGCCTACCACGGCACGCGCCGCTTCAACCTGCGCGACCCCGACGGGCTCCGCAAACTGCGCCGCGCCTATTATGGTTTAGTCACCTATATGGACCGCAAGGTCGGCGAATTGCTCGACACTCTGGAACAGACCGGTTTAGCGGACAATACCCTAGTGATCTTCGCCAGCGACCACGGCGATATGCTCTGCGAAAAGGAGATGGTACAGAAACGCTGCTTCTACGAATGGTCCTGCCGCGTACCGCTGATCGCGCGTTTTCCCGACGGCTGGCAGGCCGACACCGTCTGCGACACACCGGTATCACTCATTGATCTGCTGCCTACCTTTTGCGAGATCGCCGACACCGAAACCTCGTTGCCGCACGACGGCGAGAGCCTGATCGGCATCCTCGACAACCCGCCACAAGACCGCATCGCTTTTGCTCAGGCGCACGAAGCGGTCGGCATGCCCTGCATCATGGCGCGCCAGGGACAGTACAAATACAATTATATCCACGGCCACGAAGACCAGCTCTTTGATCTGGTTGCCGATCCAGGAGAGTGGAATAACCTGGTCGCCGACTCGGCACACAATGCAATAGCTGCCCGGCTGCGCCAGGCGATTTTAGAACGCTTCGATCCCGAAACCATGGCGAGCGAGACCAACGCCAGCCTGCTGCGACGCCAGCTCATCGACCAGACCATGACCCACCACGGCCAGACCTGGTGCCACTTTCCCCACTTCGACTATAGACGAGGCGCGTCGGACCAACACCTATAAGGTGCAAAAACCGATTATTGGCACGGTGAAGAATGAGCGGATCTGGATCCCGCTGGTCCGCGACATCATTCCAGACTAAGGGCGAGCCACCGCCAGTCCCGATTGCACTGCCGAGACGCGATTCCAGCCGGTGCCCTTGAGTCCGGCGTAGATCATGTAGTACGCACCGTTCATTGCAAAAACCTGCGGGGTCAGCAATCCATTACTGTCCCAGGCCTGCGGATCGGCCGCAGGCGTGAAGATCGGGTTGTGCGGATTGGGCTCGAAGGTCCTGAAATCGCGGGTGCGCACATGCCCGATGGCCCAGACCGCCCCGTCGTAGCCCCCGTAGAAGAGATCGAAATACCCGGGGCCTCTGAGAATTTCAGCCTCGCGCACCCCGTAGCGGTCCCAGGCCTGGCCCGAGCCGGTGAACACCGGGTTGGCAGGATTTTTAGTGACTCGAGCCGGGTCGGAGATCGGCGCCGTAGCATGGCAGACCGTCGGCACATTGTAGAGGACCTGCCGCCGCTCGGGCGGAGCCGGCCGCTCACCGGTGTAGACCATGTGGATCGCCTCGCCGTCCACCGCCACCGAGGGGTGCGAGCAGCCACTCTCCTCGTGCGCACCCCCGCGCGCGACCACCGGTTCGGCACAAACCCTCGTCCAACTCCCCAAATCACCGTCGCTCACCAGCAAACCGGTCTGCTTGCAGCGCGGCTCCTCCTGCCGACCCAAATAATACATATAGCAGCGGCCATCGGCGGGATTGTGAAACGGAAAAGGGTATTCCACATCCCGGCTATCGAAGCCCGCGGCCGAGGGTTCCAGTATAGGGTTGCGAGGATCGTGGCGCACTGCCGTGGGATCGTCGATCGGCGCCCAGCTATGCATATGCACCCAGAAATTCTCTGCCTTCTTTTCCGCCCATAGATAATGCACATGCTCATCGACGACAATCGCATGAGCTGCAGCCGCCCACGCGGGCGGCTCGACATAGAGCAGCGGCTGATCTGCTGTCAGTCGTTCGAAAGAGGCGAAGGTCTCAAAAGGGATCGGGGCGGTTTCCACGACCTCTACCCCGCCATTCGAGGTTCGGCGAGGGTACGCCAGTTATCGTAGTAGATCCGGGTTGATTCCGGCAGGCTGGGGCGGAGATTCTCCGCGAGCATCCACTGCTGATCGCCCTTCTCGCTCTCGTGGTATTCGGCCCGGTGGTCGATCAAGCCCCCCATCAGGCTCAACCTACCTCCCATTCCCTCCGGCTTAAGGCCGCGATGAATGGTATTGCCGTCCCAGAAGATCGTCTGCCCGCGCTCGAGATCGATCCGCAGAGCCCCCGGAATTTCGCCCAGAGGTTCCTGGATCAGACAGTGGTGTTCACGTTCGGTGCGATAGCGGTTCTGACTACCCGGAACGACCCACAGGCAGGGGTCATCGACC
>MDTE01051925.1_pt1 | contig 26949 bp, 24 predicted proteins | sample 811231 | NCBI WGS metagenome assembly MDTE01 (sample SAMN05326651, study PRJNA326480) | marine metagenome | isolation source: seawater | place: Indian Ocean: Red Sea | collected 2010
TGAGCATGGGACGAACCGAGACTTTTTCAAACCCTCTCACCTCCAGTTCTCTCTGGTAGAAGGCGAAGGAGCCCATGGTCTCAAGATTGATGCGATCCAGGATTGGCTGGAGGACACCTTCCGGACAGTCGTCGGACTGCATCGGATCGGTGAAAATGAGTTGCCCGCCGGGATGACAAACCCGGTCAATTTCATCCAACACTTTCGCGCGATCGCCCGAATGCAGAAATGCATCCTGAGACCAGACGATGTCGTAGGCAGGGCCTTCCGCGGGAATATCCTCGAAACTCCCGTGGATGACATTAATTAATTCGTCCAGTCTCGCACTCCTGTTTTTGTCAGAGTTCAGCCTGTTTTGGGTTTGGCTGAGATTTAAGCAATCAACACGACATCCGAACTCCCTGGCCAGGTACCGGGCAGAACCACCGTATCCGGATCCCAGGTCCAGAACCTTCGATTCCACACCAAGTTCCCCGATTGCCTTAGCCATCGTGACCACCGTGCGGTGGCTGGCGGCGGCGATCCCCTCGTCCGGGGTTTCGTAGAGCCCGATATGTATATCCTCTCCGCCCCAAAAATTTTTATAGAATTCATCCGCTTCAGAGGAATCGTAATAGGCCTCGGCTATGGCAACCGTTTCTGACTGGGCGCTAGGCATTAGTATGTTTCTTTTCCGCAACATGAATGAAAAAGTCCGGGTTTTTCTCCTCGTAGGTTTCCTGGAAATCGCCGAACGTCTTGACCCGCTGGAAGCCAACCTCCTTCATCAGTTTGCGGGTATAACTTTTGCGCAGCGGGAACATGTTCAGGTGATATTCAGATCCATCGGGAAAGGCATAACGGAACCTCGCAAGACCATCATCCACATGTTCCGGTTCGGCGGTTACCTGGTCTCCGCAATAGTAATATTTGTGTTTGGAAGAAAAACCATGATCCAGGATGGCGTCATAGTTGCGCTGGTCTATAATCAGAATGCCATCCCATTTGAGGGCAGCGTAAAATTCGGCGAGCGCTCGGCGGCGATCCATTTCGTCGTGTAGATGTGTGAACGAATTACCTAAGCAGATAATAGCATCAAATTTGCCGTTCACGTCCTTGTTCAGCCAACGCCAGTCTGCCTGAACAGTGTGAAGCATAAGATTTTTAGTGCGAGCATTCTCAAAGGCCTTGGTCAGCATTGCCGCATTGCCGTCCGCGCTCGTCACCTCGAAACCGGCATTCAAAAGCTGGACCGAATGGAAGCCCGTCCCGGTCGCCACATCGAGAACTTTTTGTTTGTCGCGAGCTTTCAGAATATCGATGAAAAACTGTCCCTCACTGTCGGCACGGGCATCCCAATCGATCAATTCGTCCCATTTTTCCACAAAGGACTGAATGTATTCTTGTTGATAAAGTTCGGTATCCCTGCTTTTCAGAGGATGTTCGCCATGGTTTTGAATATTTTTAAATTGCTTATTCATACTACTCAATGTTTCCACACATTTACTCACCGTGCCCTGCATCAAATTTTCCAGACGACCTCGCCGCAGCTAGGCCCGCTTGTCTTCACCACCCACCGGATACATTTCCGAGACTGGTGCAAATTGATTCACAGCCTCTACGATTAAAGGGATGCAGCGACAAAAACCGGTATTAAACGGCAAATGATCCGCAAGGCGCACTTTATTCCTCTTATTTGCTATCTCAATACACATAAAAATGCAACTGACAGCCAGGAACTTACTCCAACGCGCCCACCGCCGGGACGGCCTGTTTTTCTACTCAACCGGCGTATACAGCCGGATCACCACCCTGGACCTTAAGTTATACCCCACAACAGGATAAACTTATACCCCGCTTAGCTATTCCGTCTTTTGGGCTTAGGAAGCTCCCGCAATGGGACTGCATAATCGTTATGCCGTCCGTAACTAGTAATGCTATTTCTCTAAACAGATCCGTCCTTAATCAATGACTTGCAATTTGCAAGTGTGTGAAATAATCAACTAGTTATGACTGATGGTAAAACTTACCAACGAGAAACTCTGACGGTGCTTCTTGCATCCTTGCAAGAGGTACAAAACACTATCAGGAGCTATGATACAAAGGCGCAGGTAGTAAGCATTGGGTTTATTTTTTCGTTAGGGTTAATTACAACAATAAGTTCTTTAGCCCCAGAACTTCCCAGATTTAACTTCATTCTAGTTTGTTTTTCATGGTTGTTAGGAATACTCCCAATCGTAATGTTTGGGTTGGTGCTTTATCCGTCCCGTAGCATGGCTCCCAAGCTTGGGACGCGTGTTCAAAATCTACAACGTAGCTTTTATTTGCTAGAAGAGAGATATCCAACCTTGGATGATTTTATTGCTGCCTTGGACAAAAGTGATTGGCAAAATCGAAATTGCCTATGAAATCCAGAAGCTTTCTTTACTTAGGGATATGCAACGGAAGAGGTTTGTCTGGGCATTAAGAATTACAGGAACTTCATATGCCCTGATGCTCCTTGTCCAACTATTACGGTCTGCTGGCTTTCTTAACTCATAACCTGAAGGTCGTAAGTGAAGGGGTTGTATCAACCGAGTGCTATGGAACGAGTGATTGTTCGTCTGTTTCGGGTCATTTTCAAAAGTATTTATGGGGGAGGAGGTATGTCCAGTCTCAAGTGTTAATGGGACGTTTTTTCTTCAACGCGCACTTTGATCCATTCCATAATTTCTGCGTCACTTTCTTTAAGCTTCTCAGCCTCTCTAAGCTCGGGAATGCATTCTCCCTGATACTCTATGCCCGGACCACTGTCCTAAACCCGTTTCTCCATGATGACACGGCTCATGGTTCATTTTACCATTCTTTGGCAAATTCCTGACACTCTAGGAATTGGGCAAAGGGACCCTAATATGAGATTGATGCGGTGTTTGTTTGTGGGTTGATTTGGGGGTAGGAATCCAAAATGCTTATAAAACCCTTAGAAAACACAGGTTTTGGGCGGACCCCCTCTCCGCCATTTTTATTAAAATCAATCCAATTAACATAAGAAAACGACCCCTAATCTGTTCTTCTTTATTAAACGTAAAGGAAATATAAGATAGAGGAGTTAGATTAGATTAAATTAGTAATAGCTTTTATGTTTGTTTTTGGGGTGAGTTCTTTTCCTTTCCAGACCTTCGCAGGTAGTTGCGGGGGGCGGTGATCACATTCACACCGAGGAGGAGGGGAAGAATGATAAAAAACTCGGGGCCTGCAACTCTTTATTAACCTATAAAACAGATTAGACTTTTTGGAACATAAAGCTCAAAATATTAACCGGTTATTAATAATATGTGAGGGCATGCTCATGGAAAAAATTGATCCCGTGGATTTTAGACCCGAAAAGGTAGCGCCACTTCGAGTTGATCCACCCGGATCATTAACATCTATGCCATCACCAACAAAGTTACACCACCTACATATTTTTTCCGATGAAAATTACGACAGTATGGTTGATTTCTATCAACGTTTATTCAATGCAGAAATTGTTAGAGTGAACCCCAATGGTCTGACATTTATTACCTATGATGACCATGATCACCGGGTAGTCATTATAAAGAGACCGGGCGCAATGAAAAAGCCTGAAAATTTTATTGGTGTCTCCCATCAGGCATATTGTTATTCAAGTCTCGGTGAATTGATTTATGTATATAAAAGAATGAAAGAGTGGGGCTATAAACCGATTTGGACAGTCAATCATGGCAATTCGACGTCGTTTTATTACAATGACCCTGATGGCAACCAAGTAGAGACTATGCTTGATAACTTCACACCCTCTGAAACCAAAGAATATAAAAGGTATTACCAATGGTCTGAAGAGTTTTCGGCCTTGGGAGACCCGACATTTGACCCTGATAAAATGGTTGAACTCTACGAAAATGGCGTTCCTGATTCTGTCCTACTGGATCACACAGAAGTTTGTAAACTTATCAAGAGAGGTGAACTTTAGTTTTCTTTTCTATAATTTTTTTGATGTCTTTTGGAGACTTACCTGAAAGGCGTAAGGCCCTTATGGTTGTTGAGTTGTCTCTTTTTGAAAATTTTTTGCCATTGTCCTCCATTATTAACGGGTGATGTAAATAAGCTGGTGTATCCAGACCAAGAAGTGATTGAAGAAGGCAATGTAGGCTAGTTGCGGTCGCTAGATCCTCTCCTCGAGTTACCAGCGTAATTCCCTGAATTGCGTCATCAACGGTAACAGAGAGATGATAGCTTGTCGGTATGTCCTTTCTTGCAATAACTATATCACCAAAAACCTCGGGTTTAGCGGTTTGATGGCCTTTATTAAACTCCAGCCATTTTTGGTTACCAACAAGTTTTAAAGCCTTTTCAATATCAAGACGAAATGCATGAGGTTGTCCGGCCGTTAATTTCAAATCGCGTCTTTTGATCGGGATGGATTTGCAAGTTCCTGGATATATTGGGCCCTCTGGACCGTGGGGCGCGCCCCCTGCCCTTTTTATTTCATCTCTAATATCTCTTCGAGTACAGAAGCAAGGGTAAAGAAGACCAAGCGAATCTAATTTTTTTAAAGCAACTTTATATTCGTCAAAATGATTTGATTGCTTTCGAACTGGTTGTTCCCAACTGAGGCCTAACCAATCGAGGTCTTCATATATGGCCTTTACATACTTTTCCCTGCAGCGATCTTCATCAATATCCTCTATTCTGAGAATAAATTTTCCACCATGTATTTTTGAATAATTGTAGGCACACAGCGTGGCATAGGCATGACCGATGTGCAGAAAGCCGGTGGGACTGGGGGCAAAACGAGTTACTACATGAGATTTCATTTCAAAAAACGTTTGGGGAAAATATGGCGTCCATTTTTACCTAATTTTAATTTTTCAACTTTTAAAACAGCTTTCTTCGGCAGATTGCCATATAAATGTGGAAAAAGTTGTCCGCCTCTTGATTGCTCCCATTTCAAATTTGATCCTAGTAATTGGCTTTTTACAGTCAATAGTATGAGGTTGCTTTGTCCTTTTCTATGTTTGTATGCACTTGCGATCACTTGTTTCGCTGTTGAGAAGTGGATGAACCCATCACCCTGGTCTTGAGAGGAACCAGAGTAATCGGAATTTTTATCAACATTCTTCCATTCTTGTAATTTGCATATGTGGTATATCAGGTTTTCCATTCGCTGAGACTTCGGTTGTTGGCCTTTAAATACTGACGTTTATTGTAGCTGTTTTAAATAGTAATTCTCACTTTTTACTTCAATCTATATCTAAATCGTTAAAAATTAATGCTTGTTAGAACAAACCCACTCAAACTTAATCGATTGCAACTCAGAAGACTGACTATTTTAAGCAATTGGCGCTGTTTCGAGAGACCTCCAGCGAAAACATTGAAACTAGTGAAATAATGATCAGTAATTTAGCTAAACCCCGCGGAAGCCAATTTTATTGTGAAGATTCAATTGTATTAACTAAAAACTTAATCGGTTTAACGAACGAATCCGTATGGAAGGCTCTGGAGCGCAAAGGATTAGCTCGTTCATTCTTCCCGCTAGGAATCACACTTACAACGAATGGAATGAATTATGATACAGGGCTTTCCAAATTAATTTTGATAAAGCCACCAAAAAAATCTTAGTTTGTAAAAGGTGGACCGCCATTCCAGGCTTTAATAATCATTTCCTTAATGGGTTTATAAGCAATTGGCACAGGGTTGGGGTATGGAGAGTCGGAAATCATTTTTGCTGCTTGATCAATTCCTTCAAAGGGCATTCCAAGTTCCTTCAAAGAGGTTGGAGCTCCTATTGATACGTTGAGTTCGTAAAGGGCTGTAGCGGCATCTTTGTTTTCGTCACCTAGAGCTTTAGAAATTTGATGCATGGCTTCAGGTACACCCGGCGCTGTATACGCAACACTATGAGGTAATGCCACGGTATGCGCTTTGGAATGTTCGAGTCCAAAAGTGCTTCCTAAAACATGGGCAAATTTATGATGTAGAGCTACACCAGCGGACCCCAATGCCGTTCCACAAAGCCAAGCTCCGTAAAGACCATCGCCACGAGCCACCACATCGTCATTACCGGAAGACATTCTCCTCAAGGCAGACGCCAGCGATTTAATTCCTTCACCAGCAATAAGGCTGTTAACAGGAGTTGCGCCTTGAGAATAAAAGGCCTCAACACCGTGCGCTATGGCGTTAATGCCGCTCGGAATCATTATTTTTAACGGGACACCCATAGCTGTTTCAGGGTCATAAATAATAGTTTTTGGCAACATCCAGTCAGATTTATATCCCACTCGAACCCCATCTGTTAATATTGCTTGTAGGTCAGTCGTTTCCGAGCCTGAAAAGGTTGTCACAGCTGAAATCACCGGGATTTCCATATTCAAAGCAATCGACTTTGCAAGTCCCACCGCGGTCCCGCCGCCATAAGATATAACACCATCAATATCATTTTTTTTAGCAATAGCACGGCCTCTCTTAACCATGGGTAGAGGAATGTACTGCTCTGCAATATCGCAAATCTCAGCGTCAACATCATTTAAGTCAGCGACTAGTTGCCTCACTTCTTCTTTTCGGCCGGGCGTGCAACAAAATAAAACACTTTTTAAACCGAGACGGTCGATTTCTGCTCCGAGCGATTTTATAGTTCCCGGGCCAAAAAGTATTCGGGCTGGTAGTGAGACGTGCGTAAAGGGGTTCATGACGCGGGTATAGCGTTAAAAGTTGTGATTTGTCTATCTATAAAATCTATTCTAGTAATCGTATTAAACTTAATAACCTGTTCTGAAATTTGTTTATGAAATAGCAATATTATTTTCTACTTTAAAAGTTAATTTATTTGTCTGTCTTAACTATCCTGATAGTGTTCCGAACAGTATTTCGATGAAAATGAGGCTTAAAAAAATGGCACCAAAAAAACAATCAGGAGTTATCGGGGGAGTTTTTATGGCCCATGCTCCTCAATTTTTTACCCTTCCAGAGTCCGAAGACAGGAAAATTGTTAACAGGGTAAAAAGATTGGCAAAAAGTAATGGAAAACGTTTGAAAGAATTACGCCCTGATGTTTTTATTTCAATTTCAAATGATCATGCGAACCAGTTTGTCCTTCACTGCGTTCCACCATTTGCTTTACATCGGGGCAATATTGCCCGTGGTAGTTTTGCTGGTAAAAAATTTGAACATCAAATTGCGAGTAATGAGTCTACCGATTTAATACGTTACCTATATAAGGAAGGGTTTGATGTCTCCTATACCTCAACTGCTGAAGTCGAATACTCTCTCGGGATTCCACTTTCATTTTTGGATATACAGGGACCGTTAATACCTCTTTTTGTTAACGCTTATGTTCCTCCACAACCACGAATGGAGAGGTGTTATGCTTTAGGAGAAGCAATAAATAGAGGACTTATCTCCCAAGGATTAAGTGCGGTAGTTATCGCAAGTGGTGGCATGTCCCATTTTCCGGGCACAGATAGATATGCTAATCCTGATTTAGATTTCGACCGAAAGGTTTTAGACGAGCTTAAAACTGGAAATTTGCGGTATCTATTATCGTTGGATGAAAAGTCGATGGATGATAGTGGTAATATTGAATTGCGTTGCTGGGGTGTAGCAGCGGGGATGCTCGGTGAAAGAAAACCAGATTTGGTTTCCCTAGATCCTTCTTGGCACCATAACTACGCAACACTTGCGTGGTGGAAGGAAGAAAAAAATACAAAATCAGATTTCAGGCCTCATTATCCAGAGATTATTCCTGATCGACTCGATTTAACAGTTGTCCTCCACAAGTTAGCTAATGATATCAGGGAACGCGACCTCTATATATCTGATCCCGAGGGGTATGTCGGCGCTTTGAAGCTAAACAGCAAGGAAAAAAAGGCGCTGCTGAATTTGCAAGATGATGAAATGGTCCAAATGGGTGTCCATCCATTTTTATCATTTATGGCCCGTCTTCATATCGAACGAGCAAAAAAAATAGATAATCAATAAAATTATATAGGAACAGCCATCGCTTCAAACGCGGTGTCACAATTTATAAGATTTACTCTCTTTAGAGAAATTCTAAAACTATTGCCGTCCCGTGTGATTCTATGAAATTGCCTCCCAATAAAGAAACGTTGGACATCTAAACGGTATTCTCCCATCAGCAACGATGAACTAATCAGGTATGTTCCTTTGTCATCATCAGCCTCTTCGACAATGACGTTACTAATGACATGATTGGTCCTTGAGGGCGGCGTCTGAATATGAATTCGAGGGTGCCTAAGACGTTCAATCCGGGTCTTCATTAATTGTTTGTCATCGAAAAATAACGAAGCTTCATTGTAAGGGTCAGGTTGTCCGTCAGTTGACGGAACCCAATAAACACCGTCATCTGTATAAAGGTCCATCCATTTTTCAAATTCTCTGTCATCCAGAAGGCGTCCTTCATAAATAAGGAATAATTCAAATTCCTCTCTGTTGATGTTTTGTTTTTGTTTCGGTTTAGTTGCCGCGGGTATTACTAATGAATCCATTTAGGCGGCCTCGCACATATAATGAAGCCATGCTTGATATTGGGCCCGAATAGCCATTTCGTGCATCGCTGATTCACGCGTTGCATTATAATAGGGATCAGCTTCTTCTTCACCCATTCCTCTAGAAAAATCAATCCAGTCTGACTGATTGCTCCTTAGGCCAGCTTGAGTTCGCCTGAAGGATTCTAAATCATCCGTTTGAACAAAGGAGGTTGCTGAATGCGTAACATTTAAAAGCCTTATGTTTGCAGAATTCATTTCATCAGGTGCACCATTCAGTTTTACCGGGTAAACAGTTACTTCAGTCAGGTCGGGTGCTATGGGTCGAATGAGCCGAATATGAATATTTAGTCCCATGATGGAACAGTTCGGATATAATAAAGAATTATGAAATTCCGGAGTTAAGATCTCTTCCATCCGCGATTTTCCGACTTTGTCGGCTAGAGCCACTTTGTAAGCATCGTAAGCGGGACTAGATCGTGCCTTCTCATTAAGTTCGGTATTACTTGTCCACCCATGTCCAAAGTCCACGACAAATGAGCGTCTACCCTTCCAAGCATCTGCGGTTTTAGTAGTCTTCTCTTCTACGACCTGGGCACCTTCCTTGTCCCCTTCTCTTCTCGAGAATTGTTCTCCCTTTTTATTAACGGTCGATGCATGTGAATAAGGGACATGATAAGAATCGAGAACATTTTCAACTTGAAGCTTCCAGTTTCCTCGAAAAAAATATCGGTGCATCCCCGCATCTAAAGAAATTTCCCCATCTGGGGCTCGGTCTACTAGATCATCTATATTAGCTTTCATTGGACCGAGAAATTCGTCAAAACTGATCCCTTTTCTTGCCATACTTACAAATACAAACCCTCGGTATTCGCCCATACGAGGCGCTTTCGCCAATCCAAATTCACTTTTCTTAAAATGTGGGGCAGCACCCTCGGGCATCGATACGTCTAGTAAGGTGCCATCAGTGTCATAAGACCAGCCATGATATAAACACGTTAAAGATTTTAAATTTCCACATGGTTCGTTGCAGACCTTCGGTCCACGATGTGCGCACCGATTGAGCAGTACTTGAGGCGTTCCATCCTTATGTCGAATGAAGATAATGGGTTGGCGCCCGATATCTGATGTAACGTAATCACCAATATTGGGTATTTGGCTGGTGTGACCAGCAAAAATCCAAGCACACCCGAATATTCTATCCATCTCCAATTCAAAAATATCGGAATCTGTATAGACTCGACGATGAACTCGTCCAGGTTCTATCAGTTTTGAAATTTCGTCAGCCGTACCGTCAAACATGCCTTATCCATTTTTAGTCATAAAATAATTATAGATTTTCTCTCAGAGTGCTTTTTGGGTCAAGGATGGATAGAGACCTATCTTGTTAACGCCTTTTTTTGGTCTTCATAGACTATCTATACCCTGACACGGTTAATAATTTTTGATCTATGATTCTTTGTGTTAGGAGCTTATTGTCCGTCCGATTTGTGAATAGTGGAGTATTTTATGCGTGGATTGGGGGGGTTTTCCCTTAAAGAAATCAGTGTTATTGCTCTGATAAGTTTTGGCCATATGTTGAGTCATTTCTTTTTCTTTGTTTTACCTCCGCTGTATTTGGTTCTTAAAACAGAATTTGAAGTTAGCTATGCTGTATTGGCTTTGCCAATGGCTTTTTATGCGGTGGCGGCCGGTATAACACAGACGCCGGTTGGTTTTTGGGTTGATCGTGTTGGTGCGCGAAAACTTTTAATTGTAGGTTTGATAATCCAAGGACTATCGGTGGCTGCGATAGGTTTTTCATCTACATTTTGGCAATTGGTCGCATTTTACACCATTACAGGCATTGCCAATACAGTTTTCCATCCGGCCGACTACGCCATTTTGTCTGGTTCTATTGCTAAGGAAAGATTAGGCCGAGCGTTTAGTCTTCATCTTGCAAGTGGAAATTTAGGCTGGGTTTTTGTTCCGGGTGTAATGATCGGTTTGTCAGAAATATGGGACTGGCGGATTGCATTTATGATTGTTGGAACCCTTGGGTGTCTTTTTGGCTTCATTGTTTGGGTTTTTTCTAAGATCCTATCCGAGGAAACTACCAAGATACCTAATTCTGATAATCACTCAGCAGAAAAAAAACCTGATTTTAGAGAGGGCTTAAAATTATTAATATCGTTTCCAATTATGATGTGTTTTAGCTTTTTTATAATGCTGACAATTGGCTTTACAGGAATTCGTTCTTTCATGGTTGTTGCTCTTAATCAGCTCTATGGAATAACCAATATAATTGGCAATACAGTTTTAACAGGGTTTATGGCGGGCAGTTTTCTCGGGGGACTAATAGGAGGCTTTGTGGCAGACAAGTACGGACCAAGGGTAGCAACTGCAATCGGAACTCTCATAGGAGCAGCTGTAATATTAGTTTTTGTAGGCAGTTACAATTTGCCAATACTTGTTATCCTTATCGCCATAACATTATCTGGTCTTTTGCAAGGTATACTGCTACCCAGTCGTGATCTTTTAATCCGCGCCGTCACTCCGGCGGGGTCAATGGGGAAAGTTGTAGGGTTTCTGACGATGGGCATGATGATGGCCGCCGCCGCCGTTCAGCCTATATTTGGATGGCTGATGGATTTAAATGAACCCCGCTGGGTATTTTGGTTAAGCGCGATATTTGTCGCCGGTGCGTTATTTTGTTTTTCTTCCGCCCGGTCGAGTAAAATAAATATTTAATTTTTTGTGGAAATTAAATATCTGTTGGTGGCTCATATTCCAGTTGTTTTTTTGTCGCTTCATTTGGAGGCATTTTTACTGTTTTTTGAAATAACATGTGCATGAATAGAAATAGTGGTTTTGCTTTCATAATTAAGACGACCATCTCTTCATTTTCATCAGAATTAAAATGTTGATGCACCACTCCGTTCGGCACCATTAGCATATCGCCTGCCTCATAATCATATTTGACGCCGTCATGATGATCGTAACCCCGACCCTTCAATACATAAAAGGCTGCACTATTCATATGTCCATGATTTACATTGGTACCCAATGGAGCAAAAGCCTTGAGGTGTGTTTCTATAGATTGACAGACTTCTACATCGGCGGGATTTATAATTTCTTTACCATAACTCTGCGGCCCCCCATGCCATTTGGAGTCTTTTGTAGAATAAACCCGGGGTAAATCATGAGTTCTTTGCAATAATTCTCCATATGTACCTTCCAAAGCCCTAACAAAAGTACGTTTTTTTGTCCATCGCGCCCATTCTGCTGCAGGCCGATTATGTCCTGGACCTACTTCTCCTTTTGTATTTTCACTTTCTTTTGTGGATGAAACGCCTTCAGCCATAAACCATTCCTTTATCTAGTCTCATAAACCTTCTGCTATTTTAAGCCAAAGGTTAAGTTACGCAATGTAGAGATCGTGATTTTCTAATAATCGGTTGGAGGAGTGTAATCCTCTAGTCCCGGCAGGGGTTCGCTAGGTGGTAATTTCACAGTCTTTTGAAAAAGCATATGCATGAATAAAAAAAGTGGTTTTGCTTTCATTACAACAACAATTAAGTCTTCTTTGTCAGAACTATTAAAATGTTGATGAACACATCCATTTTCTACCATGAGAATATCTCCGGCCTTGTATTCGTGTCTTTTGCCATCATGTATATCGTAACCCTCCCCCCGTAAAACATAGAAGGCAGCACTATTCATGTGTCCGTGATTTTGTGCAAAACTACCAGGGGCGTACACGTGTAAATGAGTTTCAATAGATTGAGCAATTTGAGTATGTTGTGGGTTTATAACGTGTTTCCCAAAAGCTAGAGGTCCGCCCTTCCACATCATGTCAGAAGTACTGATAACCCTATCTTTTTCATACAAACCCTGTTGCATTTCACCATAAGTTCCTTCAAGGGCTCGGACAAAGGTCCTTTTCTTTACCCATCTATCCCAGACAACCTCTTTTTTGTTGTGCCCAGCGGGCGGAGGGTCTTGGACTGCCTTTGTTTCTCGTGACATCGAATAGGTTCCAAACATATACAAAAATTTGGATCACACTATTCGGCTGAGGAATACCTGTAAAGGATTCCTCCCCGGCTTGATAAACATTTTTTGAAAGTATTTGGGAAGGGATCTTTTTAAACTTAAACAATAGCCTTACTGTATATAAATTACACACCGAAATATTGATTAATTCGAAGAAAAAAATGAAACCGGACACTATAAGTCTTTTAGATGAATTCGTAGATCTGGAACCTGAAATAGAATCTTTTCAAGATGCATTGCTTAGGGGTTTATCTGCCAAACAGAAATATCTTCCATGTAAATTTTTTTATGATGAAACAGGCTCCGAGCTTTTCAATCAAATTTGCGAGCTAGATGAATATTACGTTACTCGCACTGAAAATCGAATTTTAGAGGAAAATGCTATAGAAATTAGTCGAATTATTGGCAGAGGATGCAATCTTTTTGAACTTGGGAGTGGATCAAGCAGGAAAGTAAAAATACTCCTTGACGTTCTAGAGAGTCCGGCTGGTTATACCGCTCTAGATATTTCTAAGGAACATTTAATAAAATCTTGCGCCGAGTTATCCTCTATTTATCCAGGTATTCCTATAGGGGCTATTTGCACCGACTACTCCAAGTCTCTGGTGTTCCCGTTTAAATCTTCAGAGGCAAATAATACCGTGGTGTTTTTCCCTGGGTCTTCTTTAGGCAACTTTGATACGGAAAATGCAATAAAGTTTTTAGGTCGGGTTGCGAATTTATTAAAAGGTTCAGAAGGTGGTTTTTTAATTGGTATAGACCTTAAAAAAGATCGAGAAGTTCTCGAAGCAGCGTACGATGATTCTGATGGAGTTACAGCCAAATTTAACCTAAATTTATTAATAAGAGCTAATAAAGAACTTAATGCAAATTTTGATGTTTCAAAGTTTTTCCATAGAGCACTTTATAATCACAAAAAGGGACGAATTGAAATGCATTTGGTTAGTCGGAGTAGCCAAATTGTCTCCATAGGATCTAATTCATTTGAATTCTTTGAAAATGAGTATATTCACACTGAAAACTCCTATAAATATTCGTTGAGTCAGTTTGAAAAAATGTGGCGAGAGGCAGGTTTTAATTCATCTAGACATTGGTGTGATTTGAAAGAGTATTTTAGTGTCCACTACCTAAAACTTTGATGGATGATATAAAAAGCTAATCAGTTATAACTTTTTTTATTTAAAACATTCTTTATGGAAAGCTTTTGGAAATCAAGGTCATTTTAGATACAGTTTGCCCATGGAGTTTCATTGGTAAACGCCGCTTGGAAAAGGCATTAACGGTAATACCAGAAAAAAGTTATAGTGTTTCCTGGGAGCCCTTTCAGATAAACCCGACTATTCCCGTTCAAGGATTGGAAAGGAGAACATATCTAGAAGAAAAGTTTGGCAGTATCGAACACGCGAACAAGGTTAGCCGTAACCTTCAATTAGTTGGCAGTGATATTGGTATTGATTTTCATTTTGAAAAAATAAAGTTTACTCCCAACACCGTTTTGTCCCATCGATTAATTCAATATGCCTCTCGGCATCAAATAAATTTGAGTAAAATGATTGATAGCCTTTTTATAGCCTTTTTTAAAAATGGAGAGGATATTGGTAGTAGTAATAATTTAAAAAATATAGCCGTTCAGCATGATCTCAACGGTGATAATTTTTTAAATTATATTAGTTCGGATGGAGATCATCTATTGGTCTTAAAAAAAGATGAGGGTTTCAGAAGAATGGGTGTACAAAGTGTTCCCTGCTTCATTATAGACGGTAAATACACTGTTTCAGGAGCTCAACCGCCAGAGATATTTCACAAAGTATTCGATCTAGTAAAGCACGCGAATTAAGAAAAATATTCCAAAAAACTTGCTATCAAACCTGATTTGCTAATTCTAGAATTCTATACACAAACTTTTTTGTACCGCGGAGCTTGGTCTTTTCCCTTTTCCAGTCATTACGCATAATAAGTCTGTGATCTGGTCTTAATACAATCCTTCCTGGTTCTTCTTGAATAAGGTTAATTAGTCCTGCAGGATTGGAAAAATTATCTCGATAAAAGGTAATAACTAATCCCTTTGGGCCCGCCTCAAGTTTGGAAATGCCCGATTTTTTGCACATTTGTTTTATTTTTACGACTTCCAAAAGATTATCCACTTCTTCTGGTAACTTACCAAACCTATCAATTAATTCCGCTGCAAAACTTTCTACTTCTTTGGTGTCATTTAAATTTGCCAAGCGTCGATAAAGGCTAAGTCTCGCGTCAAGGTCTTTTACATAGTTTTCGGGTATTAAAACTGGAGAACCAATATTTATTTGAGGGCTCCAAGAATTTTCTTCGGTGTTTGATTTTCCTAACCTCGCATTAGCAACGGCATCTTCCAACATTTTTTGATATAGTTCGACGCCGACCTCTCGAATATGTCCAGATTGTTCATCACCTAAAAGATTGCCAGCACCTCGAATGTCAAGGTCATGGCTAGCTAGCTTGAAGCCCGCTCCTAATGAATCGAGAGACTGCATAACCTCCAATCTTTTGGACGCGGTTTCTGTTAAATCACCCTCCGCTGGTATAGTCAGATAACAGTATGCCCTTTGTTTTGAGCGTCCAATTCTGCCTCTTAACTGATAAAGTTGAGCCAAACCAAAGCGGTCTGCTCTATGAACAAACAGAGTGTTCGCTGAAGGTATGTCTAAGCCGGATTCAACTATCTGGGTAGAAATTAAAAGGTCACTTTTACCATCATAAAAATCTGTCATTATCGATTCAAGAGCACTTGATTTCATTTGCCCATGCGCAATCGCTATCTTAAGGTCTGGAACGAGTTGGCGTAATTGATTTTCAACTCCTTCCATATCTACGATACGAGGACAAACGTAAAAAATTTGACCACCTCTGAATCTCTCACGTAGGATCGCCTCACGAACTATCAGAGGGTCAAACGGTAAAATAAATGTCCTCACTGCTAGCCGATCTATCGGTGGGCTGGCAATAATCGACATTTCTTTGACACCGGATAAAGCTAGCTGCAAAGTTCTCGGTATGGGCGTGGCAGTAAGTGTCAAAACATGTACGTTCGAACGAATTTCTTTGAGCCGCTCTTTGTGGCTAACCCCAAAGCGTTGCTCCTCATCTATTACCAACAAGGCTAGGTCTTTGAATTTAATAGATTTTCCCAAAAGGGCGTGAGTTCCAATGACAATATCAACGGAATTATTTTCTAAGCCTTCTTTTATATTTTTTGTCGCTTTAGCGGACACCATTCTAGACAATTGAGCAATTTTTACAGGATAACCATGGAACCTCTCACAGAAGGTTTGATAATGTTGCCGAGCTAATAAGGTTGTTGGAGCAACTACCGCAACCTGTCCCCCTGCCATGATAGCGGCAAAAGAAGCTCTTAATGCAATTTCAGTTTTGCCAAAGCCTACATCTCCGCAGATAAGCCGATCCATTGGCTTATCACTCGCTAAGTCGGCTACAGTATCATTAATAGCCGCCATTTGATCTTCTGTTTCAGAATATGGGAATTTTGCACAGAATTCCTCATACATTGTATCCTCGGCGACTAACTTTCTGCCTGGTTGCAGTGTCCTTTCTGCGGCAATACTAATCAGTTTTTCTGCCATCTTCTCAAGGCGTTGTTTGATCCTTGCCTTTCTAGCCTGCCATCCACTGCCTCCAAGTTTATCTTTCACTGCGCCAGAGTCTGTTGACCCATAACGAGATAGAATTTCGATATTCTCCACAGGAACAAATAATCTATCGCTATCCGCGTAACTTATACGGAGGCAATCATGAGGAGCGCCGCCTGCATTAACTGTTTCGAGCCCTTCGTATGAACCAATTCCATGTTCGATATGAACTACAAAATCACCTATAATGAGTTCAGAGGTATCGGTTAAAAAGGTATCAGATCGCCGCTTCTTTTTTTTCTGAACTATTCTTTCCCCGAAAATATCTTGTTCACTTATTAGAGTAGTGTTTTCGGACCTGAAGCCTCTATCCATTCCAAGTACAAACAAACCGATAGAGGCAGATGAAAGAGCTAAAAACTCTGACCAATTTTCAAGATAAACAAAATCCGAACCACCCTGTTCCTTTAAAAGTGTAACTACTCTTTCGCGTGAACCCGTCGTGTGACACGCAATTGCAATTTTTTGACCTTTGACCTGTTCATCTTTTACATATTTAAGAACACTCTCTAGCAGGCTAACGGGGTGTTCGTTATTTTTATTTGAATTATTTTGACCTTGTCGGATTGAAGAAAATTCGTATCCAAGAGCCCCTCCCAAATCAATAACATGGTTATATTCTATGGATTGTATCTGCTCTGGTACTTTGAACGGAGTAAACCAGCAGCTAGAGAATTCTTGCAAAATTTTCTCCCATGCAGGCTTCATGAAATAGAGATAATTTGGCGGCAGTGGTCTATAGATTTGGGATCTATCTAATCCTTTTTTACTTGATCCAGAAACATCAAGAAAACTTTGACGAGCCTCATAAAAATCGTTGATTAACTCATGGCGAGCACTGATTGCAGCTTGGCACTGATTTTCAAAAGCTAAAATGGCATTAGGAAGGTAATCTAGTAATGATGCCATATCTTCATTAATTATAGGCACCCAATGCTCAATTCCTGCTATGGCTCTGCCCTCTGAAACGGCTTCATAGAGCGGGTCATCTGTTACATTACCAAACTTTTCTCTATACCCTTCACGAAAACGAGAAATGGAATTTTTATCCAGCAGATATTCTCTAACTGGCTGCAGTGAGATGGAATTTAGTACGTCTAGGCTACGTTGATCTAATGGATCAAATCTTCTAATTTCTTCGATTTCATTTCCAAATAAATCAAGTCGTACCGGCATCGCCGCGCCAGATGGAAATATATCGATAATTCCGCCTCGATATGCAAACTCACCCGCTTCCCTAACGGTTCCAGTCCGTCGGTACCCGTTATCTGAGAGGAACCGAGATAAACTGTCTAAATTAATATTCTGTTTCTTTTTTAGTTCAAATATAGAATTTTTGAACTGACCCCTGGAGGGTACCTTTTGTAGTATAGCATTAACCGTAGTGAGGATGATTAACTGGTTCCCCGTTTTATTTTCTAATCGATGGTTAAGTTTAAAGAGAGTATTTAATCTCCTGCCCGTTAATTCCGGATTGGGAGATACGCGGTCATAGGGTAGGCAGTCCCATGCAGGAAAATCCAAAACCGCTATATCCGGGGCGAATGCCTTTAGTGTATCCCAAGCAATCGAAAGACGTTTGTCATCTCTTGTTATATATAAAATGGGACGGCTAGGTAGAACTGATAACATCTCTAAGACGGCAAGAGTATCGACGCCCTCCGGGGATCCGCAAAAATGTATTTTGGATATAGAATCAAAAAAAGTTTTGTTTATTTTCAATGGTTTAATAGTATGTTCTTAAAGTTACATATTCGTTTAAAGATATCATTTTTGTGATAGTCCGGTGGAGTTTTAATACCCGAAATCCAACTCATTAAATCCGGATCACTTTCCTCAAGTAGAGATCCAAACTGTCTTAATTCCTCTGGAGTCATTGAGTGAATGTTTTCGATGGCAAATTGCCCGATTATCATATCCGCTTCCTTGGTGCCTCGACGTTTGCTCTGATACATTAAGCGCTGTCGAAGGATTTCCTCTGGATCAGTCATTGCAACTCCTTCATAGGGCATTAGGATATAGAAGCTTCGATAGTTTTTGTCAGCAACAGATCGAAAAAAAGTTGAATATTTAAATGCGACCTGAAATTCTTTTTCCATTGTTCGCGCCGGTTCAGACGTTACCCGGTATAGGTCCTAGATTATCTGGCTTTGTATCCAAAGTATGCGGACCCAATATTATTGACCTCTGTTGGCATTTACCTATTGGATTTATCGATAGACGCTATTCACCCGACGTCGCTAATGTTTTGCCGGGCAGTATTGCGACGATTAAGCTTAAAATTTTGGACCATCAGCCTCCCAAGAGTAGAAAACTACCTTACAAAGTTATATGTGGGGATAACACCGGCGAAATGGAATTAGTATTTTTTCATTCAAGAGCAGATTATTTGGTACACATGTTGCCAGTGGGTGAAACTCGAATAGTCAGTGGCAAGGTCGATATATTTAAGGGGAAGGTCCAAATGAGCCACCCTGATAGGATAGGCCTGCCTGAAGAAGCCTCAGTGATTCAAACAATTGAACCTGTTTACCGCCTGACAGCAGGTTTAACCTCAAAACCCCTTCTTAAGGCAATAAAAGGAGCGCTCTTAAAAACAGGGGTTCTGCCAGAATGGCAGGATTTAACGTGGCTTAAAAGACAGAAATTTCCGGCATGGCGTGATGCCCTCCTCAAAGTCCATGCACCGAAAAATGAATCAGATGTTGGAAATAATTCCACTGCCCGAAGACGGCTAATATATGATGAATTACTCGCAGACCAACTGGCATTAACTATCGTGCGCTCACTGAATCGAAAAAAGTCCGGTAGAATTATAAAATCAGATAATGGTCTAATTAAAAAGATTATGGATAAGTTGCCCTTCGAATTAACTACCGGACAAAAAGGAGCACTTAATGAAATTTTATCAGATATGGCTGAGCCATATCGTATGCTTCGACTGTTACAAGGAGATGTAGGCAGCGGAAAAACGGTTGTAGCATTTCTTGCGATGATCAGGGCTGTAGAATGTCAACTGCAAGCCGCGTTGATGGCGCCGACCGAAGTATTAGTGCTGCAACATTACAAAACACTTAAACCCTGGGGTGAGTATATCGGGGTAAATATAGAAATTCTGACAGGAAAAGATAATAAGGCCCATCGCAAAAACGTTTTAGATGGACTTATTAATGGTGATATTTCCATTATCATTGGGACGCATGCTCTATTGCAGGATGACGTCCACTTTAAAGATCTTGGATTGGCAGTAATAGATGAACAACACCGGTTTGGTGTTCATCAGCGTTTAATGTTAAATGAAAAGGGAAAAAAAGCTGATATGCTAGTCATGACAGCCACACCAATACCCAGAACATTAATGCTTTGTGCCTATAGTGACCTGGATTCATCACGTTTGGTAGAAAAACCAGCAGGTCGGCAGGAGGTTGAAACCCGAGCAGTGCCTACGACAAGACTTGAGGAAATAATTGATAGACTCAAGCACACCCTAGATGAAGGAGCCCGAGCATTCTGGGTTTGTCCTCTAGTTGAGGAATCAGAACTAATGGATCTTGAAGCGGCAACGGACAGATATAAGTTTCTGGATAGTCGCTTTAAGGGGCGCGTGGGCCTTTTACATGGAAAAATGAAGCCGTCTGAAAAAGAAAAGGTAATGAAATCCTTTATGGAGGGTGAGTTAAATATCCTGGTCGCCACGACTGTTATAGAAGTAGGAGTGGATATACCTGATGCAAATATAATGATTGTTGAACACGCTGAACGCTTTGGTTTAGCTCAGTTACATCAACTCAGGGGTCGCGTAGGTCGTGGTATAAAATCCTCTGCTTGTATTTTGATGTATTCGAACCCTCTATCAGAAAACGCCCGTGCGAGAATAAAAATATTAAGGGAAACTGATGATGGTTTTAGGATAGCAGAAGAAGATCTGAAGTTGAGAGGCGCCGGAGAATTACTAGGAACGCGTCAAAGTGGCCTCCCTGTATTTCGAATGGCAGATATAGTTAGCCACCAGGACCTTATGGTGGCGGCAAAAGATGACGCAAAATTAATTATCGAACGTGATCCTTATTTAAACAGTAAACGAGGCGAGGCACTTCGCATACTCCTCTATCTTTTCCAAAAGGATAACGTCGTTCAAACACTTAGATCGGGATAAAAATCTTTATTCAATTGGAATCGTTCTGTTATCCCCATTAGACCCATTCACCTTAACACCCCTTTCGTTCTGTGGCCTTCGGTCAGGGGGTGTCACTATTCCACCAGAAATCACCATTTTTATTCCCTCCTCTACCGTCATAGATAAAACAACGAGCTCCCGACGAGGCAGAAAAAGGAGGTAGCCGGAGGTTGGATTCGGTGTTGTTGGCAGGAAGACATTCACAATGTCGTCCTTTGTAGAGTTCTGGATTTCACCTTGAGTTGTTCCTGTAATAAATCCAAGGGCCCACGAACCACGCCTAGGATATTCAAAGAGTACCACTTCGCGGAAAGCGTTTGACTGGTGAGATAGAACAGTTTCAAAAATTTGTTTTAAAGCACCATAGACACTCCGTATAACGGGCATCCTGGCAAGAAGTTTTTCGCTGGTTCGTATCCAGTATCGACCTAAGATACCAGCGGTCAGCGCCCCGATAAGGGTCATTAAAAGGCAGGCCATTAAGAGGCCAAGACCCGGGATACCAAATGGTAAATATGTCTCGGGGTTATAGGCTGGAGGCAGCAGCGGGGTCATTTTGTTGTCGACCCAGTTTATAAATAACCAAGCAAGATAAAACGTAATTCCTATCGGAGCAGTAATTAGAACTCCGGCCAAAAAATAACCACGTAGATGCCGAATTAATCCTATCTTTGGTTTTTTTATTTTTAATGGTTCATTGTTAGACATTTTTTATTCCAATACTAATGCCGGATTAGCTGGCCTTTAGAGATAGGCGGCTTTATTTTACGACACTATTGAGATGTTTACATTTAATTTAAAATCCGCGCTATCAGTTAATATCTAAAGTTTCAATAAATAAAAAAAAGAGGTAAAAATGAAATATCAAAATATTTATTTTGAAGATTTTAAAATCGGTCGTGTATTTAAAACTGATAGTATTAAAATAACTCAAGAAGATATTATTAATTTTGGTAACGATTTTGCTCCTTTACCCTATCATACAGACCCGGAAGAAGCTAAAAACTATATGTTTGGTGAGTTGGTAGCTGCCGGTTTTCATACGTGCTCTATCAGTTTTGGTTTGTTTATAAGAGCCGGCATCTTTGATGACTGCGCCATGGGGTCACCGGGTTTTAATAAATTACGCTGGAAGAAGCCGGTCAAACCTAAAGATGTTTTAAAAGTTTCAGCGACGGTAACCGCATCATCTCCGGCAAGAGATGAAAAGGACCGAAATTTGGTATCTCTGTTATTTGTGACGAGTAACCAAAAAGGTGAAACAGTTTTGGAAATGGAAACTAGGCATTTTGTGCAGTCTCGTCCTAAAACATTGAGCAGTTAAGGTGTTTTTAACTCATTAACTCGCGTCGAAGAACCTTTCCAACCGGACTCTTGGGTAATTCATTTATAAATTCAATCGACTGGGGTATTTTATAAGGGGCAATTTTATCTTTTAGTGATTTTTTAATGAAATTTGCAAATTCCTGGTCACCCATTTTTTCGTCCTTTAATACCACTACTGCACGAATTTTATTGCCAATTTCTTTATCACTTAAAGGCAAGACACAAGCCTCAATAATACCAGGAATTTTACGAAGGGCATTTTCTATTTCAATTGGGGAAATAAATATTCCCCGACTTTTAAAGCAGTCGTCACTCCTTCCAGCAATCCATATAAAGCCGTCACCGTCTTTATATGCTAAATCTCCCGTATGATACCATCCATCATGAACCACTTCTTTTGTTTTTTTCTTATCTTTATGGTAGCCTAAAAAGAAACCCGGGTTATCTGAAGATATCAATAAATTTCCGATTTCTTCGGGTCCTAACTCCTGGTAATCATCATCCATAACTTTAACAACAGTACCAGGAAGGGGCCTTCCTACGGAGCCCGGTTTGATAGGCCAGTGGGGCGACTGACCAAACACTAACTGCATTTCGGAGACACCGTAATGTTCCCATATGGGACAACAAAACCTATCAACCCATTCAGTATAGGTAGCCTCCTCCAAGGCTTCTCCAGTTGCATTGCAGCCTCTTAACGATCCTAATTTATAGTTCTTTTCAATTTCTGGTATTGCCAAAATACGACGATAAACTGTTGCTACTGAATACAGAACAGAAACACCCAGATCTTCAATGGTTTTTAAAATTCTCTCTGGCCGCATGCGCCCTTCGAGGATAGCGCCAGTGATACCATTTCTAAGGGGATAAAGTACGTTATGGCCCAAAGCACTAATAAAGCTCCATTCACCTGTGGCCATTACCACATCATTTTCCAATGGGGGTACACGTAATTTATTTGTATCACCCTGGGCTACTATCCATCTATGGGCATGGACTATTCCTTTGGGATTACCGGTAGTACCCGAGGTGTATACAATGAAGGCTTTTTCGTCGGATTTGGTATTGGCCGTTGCATTTGTAACACCATCCCCTACCCTTAATAATTCTTCAAATGAGTGCTCATTTTCGGCTATTCCTCGGGCTATAATGACCCCTGATCGAAATTCATCTCGTAGCAAACGAATTGGACTACTTATATTCTCGAATGTTATCGCTGCTATGGCATCGCTATGTTTTCTTACATACGAAACTTCATCTGCTCCCAACAGAGAATTCTGAAGGACCGGAACGGCTCCTATTCTTACCAAAGCAAGAAACGTGATTATAAACTCTAATGAATTGGGTAGGCGAACTAGAACATGGTCAAAGGGTCTTATACCGATTGATTCTAAACCCTGAGCGAAGGAATTCACCTTTCGGTATAGTTCATTATACGAAATGGAATTCTTTGCATATTTAAATGCAGTTTTTTCTCCAATGCCTCTTTCTATATTTTTGTCGAGGACTTCCCTTGTAATGTTTAAATTATCAGGGATTTTTCGATATTCGGGCCAGGTATTAATATTCCCCTTTTCCATCATTCTTTCGTTTGCTTTGGAAATGGCCAGTTATTGTAATACGGACCTTTGAAATTAGCCTCCCTCTTTTCAAGAAAAGCTTTTATACCTTCCTGGCAATCCTTGGTACGAGTAATTTCCTTTATTGCACTCAATTCCCGTTCCCAGCCCTCGTCGGTTCTATTTTGATTCCAATAATATTTAACTAGTTCTTTAGCTTTTCTAACAGAATGAAACGGATTGTTGGAAATTTTAACCGCAAGTTTCATGGCTGAAGGTATTAGGTCTTCGTGTTTGAAAACTCGGTCCACTAGTCCAATTTCACAGGCTTCTTCTGCTTCAATAATGTCTCCGGTCATAATCATTTCCATTGCTCGCCCTATTCCAACAAGCTTTGGAAGGTTTCGAGCACCCCCAGACTCAGGTAAAAAGCCAGCCGGGACTGCTACTTCGCCAAGTTTTGCTTTCTCGGAGGCATATCGGATGTCACACAATGTACAAATTTCCAATCCGATGCCCACCGCCGGTCCATTAATAGCGGCGATCACCACGGGTTTTAGATCTTCAAATTTCTTAAACGCTCTCTGTAAAACTTCGTGTCGTAAATCGTTAAAAAAGTAACTAGCGAGTTCTTTATAGGCCCCGAAATCCCCAAAATCGAAATCCTTATCGCCGGCGCCTAATGGTCCAGCTTCTGTCTTTAGATCTCCACCCGCCGAAAAGCCTCGGCCTTCACCAGTTAAAATTATTGCCTTGATATGGTTATTGGAAGAAATTTCATCGCAGAGGATATCCAGTTCTACCCGCATACGAACATCTATGGCATTCAATGCAGCTGGACGATTAAGCGTAATTAAACCTATCGACTTTTCTCCTTCACGTTCAGGATTTTCAAGTACTTCCCAACGTATAACCTTATATTCCATCTTCCCTCTCCTTCATTTAGGTGCCCACCTTCAGGGAAGACACTAACCCCCTAAGGCAGGCTATAACGCTGAGCGCCGTAATTTTTCCCGTCCCCGGCTTTTCCTCTGATTGAACATTTTCGATACTCATCTCGAAACTTGCACTATCGGCAGTCACATGGATGGAATGTGTATTTCTATCAAGACTAGGATCAGCCCAAATTTCGAGCTTAGTTCTGTCGGGACCAATCCCCGCTAGACCTAAGGCAGCAGCTACATTGACGTTTGCCGGAAACCCTTCAGCACCCTCGGCGGCTGAGCCTCTAAAAACTAGTTTTGGTTCGTTTAATCCTTCAACAGAAATATCATTTTTTTTCAGATGAGGCGCACCAATCAGTGCATTTGGGGGTTTTTTTGTAATCATGACAACTTCGAAAATTTCACCCTCAGCTGCTGCTCGAACCGCATCAAGTCCTAGAAGTGCACCCGTCGCTAATATAATTCTTCCGTTGCCTGCTTCCGCTAAATTTACCGTTTCAGGATTGGCAATTATACCCGCAGCACTAACAGTCACTAAAATCTTATTTTCTTTTAGGGTAGGCACTGCAATTGAATTAAACCCTTCCTTTGGTACACATTCGACTACGATGTCAGAATTTTTGGCTAGTTCCTCAGGTGATAAAACCGGAACAGGTGTCTTTAAGGATGACATTCGGCTATAACCGCGCTCGACATCCCGAACACAAATGCCTACAAATTCAAGGTTTTCAATGCCTCGATCGAGTGCTTCACCAATAACTTTACCTATCGCTCCATAGCCCGCAATTCCGACTTTCAATACAAGTTCCTTTCGTGAATTAAAAACACCTAGTTGACCACCCCTGAGACTTGCCGCACCCTACTTCACAAGTCAACTCTATAGAAAGCAGAGTATCATAGCCGTGACCATAATTTTTTCGTGCGCAGATATCCCCTCCGAACAATGGGTTCAGGCAATTAAAAAGGAATTGCCGGATATCAAAATATACGTCTGGCCAGAAACCGGTAATACCAATGAGGTTGAATTTCTTATACTCTGGGGAAAGTGGCCCGGTAAATTTGAAAATTTTCCTAACCTTAAGGCCATTTTGTCACTTGGTGCGGGTGTGGATCACATTTTATCCCTACCTCATCTGCCAGACAATCTTCCTATAGTACGTTTGGCAGACCCCGCATTAAGAACGGGAATGATCGAATATGTACTGTACAATGTAATCAGGTTTCATCGGCAATTTTACGAATATGAAAATCAACAACGAAACTGTGAGTGGATAGAGTTACCGCAGGTTAACCCTAATAACCGAAATGTCGGTATCCTCGGTCTAGGCTCCCTTGGCTCGGCATGTGCTGAACACCTCGTCACACTCGGCTTTAACGTCTTAGGCTGGAGCCGGAGTGAGAAAGATATCAATGGGGTTTACTGTCTGTCTGGAAACAAAAGTCTGCATTCGTTCCTTTCAAAATGTCACATAATAGTCTGCCTTTTACCGATGACACCGGAGACAATGGGCATACTCAATAAAGAAAATATGAAATTATTGCCTCAGGGAGCTTTTATTATCAATGCGGCCCGAGGAGCGCATCTAGTAGAAGAAGATTTGCTTGAATTGATTAATTCAAACCACATTGCAGGAGCAGCACTTGATGTATTCAAGGCAGAGCCCCTGAGTTTATCCAGTCCGCTTTGGTCAAATTCAAAAATTACAATTACTCCTCATGTTGCTGCAGTAGCAAACCAAGAAAGTGCCGCAAAAGTACTTTCAGAAACGATACGACAGATCAGCAAAGGAGCAACACCCTCGAAATTAGTGGACCGTAATACAGGTTATTGATGTTTTATTAGTGCTTCGGGCTGTGTTGCTATGATATAATCAAACAATTATTAATAATTTCGTTTGAAGAGAAAAAAATGTCGCTAGCAATGAGCGTCCGCCCAGGTGACCTGAAAGTTATCAGCCTGATTTCAACAGGGCATTGTCTCAGTCACATGTACCAACTGGCGCTTCCTAACCTATTTTTTCTAATTACAGTCAAGGAAGGGCTTAGTATAACATCGTTGGCCCTGCTCACCTCGGTATTCTTTGTAGTCTCAGCAATTGGACAAATAATTGCCGGTTTTCTGGTGGATAAATATGGCGCGCGACCAATATTATTTTTAGGATTTCTCCTGATTTCTTTTGCAACGGCTGCCTTTGCATTTGCTAATTCATACCAGCTTATGATTGTTTTATCTTTTCTTGCCGGCCTTGGTAATAGTGTTTTTCATCCAGCCGATTACAGCATACTTAATGGCAGTATTTCTGAAAAAAATGTAGGAAAGGCTTACGGCGTTCACGGATTTGGTGGCTTGATCGGATACGCAGTCACTCCCTACCTGATGTATGTCATGGGGACATTTTTTGGTTGGCGTGAAACCATGTTAATCATTGGAATTGTTGGGATTTGCACTGCTGCTTTGATGTGGACCCAAAGGAGAGATTTGCGGGATAGTGGACTGGATAAGGGTATTGGCGCCGGGTCGGTAAGAGAAGGCATTGGAATACTCTTTAAACCAGCTACCATTCTTTCTTTCCTCTTCTTTTGTTTTATGGCTATGGGTTCCGTTGGTCTCATGACATTGGGTCCGGATGCCTTAACCGCCCTCCTGGATCTTTCCAGGGATAAGGCAAGTTACACGATCTCGCTTCAACTCACCGGCTCACTATGTGGAATTTTAATTGGAGGAATTATAGCTGACAGAATTAA
>MDTE01072252.1_pt1 | contig 26948 bp, 27 predicted proteins | sample 811231 | NCBI WGS metagenome assembly MDTE01 (sample SAMN05326651, study PRJNA326480) | marine metagenome | isolation source: seawater | place: Indian Ocean: Red Sea | collected 2010
AAAAGGTTTCATGACAACAGTACATTCATATACCCAAGACCAAAACCCACTTGACTCGATTCATGGAGACAAACGTCGTGCTCGGGCTTGCGGTTTATCCATGATCCCTACTTCTACCGGTGCAGCCAGAGCTATCGGGCTAGTGTTACCAGAACTTGAAGGACGGTTGGATGGAACAGCGATACGAGTTCCGACCCCAAATGTATCAATGATTGATCTAACGTTTACTGCCAATCGCGATACCACCAAAGAAGAAATTAATGCCGCGATCAAAGATGCGGCTAATGGACCACTTAAAGGTGTCCTTGAGTATATTGATGAGGATCTAGTTTCAACTGACTTTAACCATAACCCGGCAAGTTCAAGTTTTGATTCTACGCAAACTATAGTCGTAGGTGGAAATTTTGTCCGAGTTCTTTCTTGGTATGACAACGAATGGGGATTTTCCAACCGAATGCCAGATACTGCGGTAGCGATGACCAAGGCCGTATAAAACCCGCAATCGTTATTCATAATTTAGCCCATGCTGAGGAAGCGCTTGCTGGAGCTTTAGCTGCAAAACGTCAAATTTTGCTCTTTAGCCCTAAAGATGCAGCTTCGGTTTTAGGTTATGAGATATTTATTGGTATAATTGAAGAAGCTGCAAAAAAATATCCAGATTCAAAATTTTGTACTGTTTTTGACTGTGGAGATAAAATTGGTATCGCGTTAGCAGTAATCAGGGCAGGCGCAAAGTGTATTTCGTTTAAAGGCAACAAGCAAATTCTCGCCAAGCTTTTAAGTGTTTCAAGTGCGTATGGCGTAAATATAGTAGAATGGCCTGCAACTTATCTTGATTTAAATAATGAAAAAAACCCTAAAGTTGCTATTCAAGCTTATTTTAAATGATGTATTTATGAAAACCCATAAAAAATTAATAGCGCGGCAAAAAGAATGCCATCTTTATCTAATAACACCTCCTAATCTGCACCTTGAAACCTTTAGGGTGTCGTTAGAAACAATTCTCGCAGCCGATAAAGCGGGATTAATCAGAGTGTTGCAAATTAGACAAAAAAATCTTCCATCTTCCGAATTGCAAAATATAGCTTTGTCCCTTAAACCAATTTGCACTCAACATAATGTGTTATTATTAATTAATGACTCGCCTGCAATAGTCCATGCTACTTCCTGTGATGGTGTACATCTAGGCCAAAAAGATCCAACTTGTGAAAATGCGCGCTCAATAATTGGCAAAAACCGCATTGTTGGCATTACTTGCCATAATTCGATTGATTTAGCGGTGGCCGCCTCGCAAAAAGGTGCCGATTATGTTGCATTTGGTGCTTTTTTTCCAACACGCACCAAAAAAGTAGAGTTCGTTGCTAAACCCCAAATCCTTAGAATCTGGAAAAATTTCAGTAAAATCCCATCTGTTGCTATTGGGGGAATAACTCCTGAGAACTGTCATAATTTAGTAAAAGCCGGCGCGGATTTTCTGGCTGTAGTTTCTTCAGTTTGGGAACACCCAGATGGTCCGTCAACAGCAATAAACGCATTCAAGAAAGCAATAACCGAAGCTCAAATTAACTGACAACTGCTTTTTTAAAAGTTAATTGCCCCAATAATCAATCATTAAAACTTTCTTTAGAGGGCTCAAATTTCTTCTTTTGTTGCCTAGCATCCTAGAAACTGTTAGCGTCCAGAGCCAGATTTTTTTATCCGAGAACAATATGAGCACGCAATGAAAATAGACGGTAATGCTGTCCGCCCTGGAATGGTTATCAAACATCAAAATAAGCTCTGGAGAGCAACAAAAATTCAACACACCCAACCAGGCAAGGGGGGCGCTTACGCCCAGGTCGAGCTTAAGGATATTCGTGATGGAACAAAATTAAATGAACGGTTCCGCTCATCTGAAAAGGTCGAGCGGGCAATTCTGCAGCAAGTCGAATATCAATTTTTGTTTGCCCAAAATGATAGTTTTGTTTTCATGCATACTGAGAATTTTGAACAATTGGAATTAACTTCTGATTTAGTTGCAGAAGACCAAAAGCCGTTTCTTACCGAAGGTATAAATGTGATTATAGAAACCTATGAGGAAAAACCTATTGGCATACAATTACCGGATACAATTGTTCTGAAAGTTGCAGAAGCTGATGCTGTCGTAAAAGGACAGACTGCCTCTTCCTCATACAAGCCCGCAATCCTTGAAAACAACCTCAAGATTTCGGTTCCACCACATATTGAAGCAGGCACACGCATCGTGGTTAACACAACTGATAAAAGTTATGTTGAGCGCGCAAAAGATTAACATTCTTACCCTCCCATGAAACCCATGAACATCAAGACTCCCCTGTTCCACATCATGACCGCTGCAGCACAAAAAGCTGGGCGGGCACTCGTTCGTGACTTTGGAGAAGTTGAACAATTACAGGCTTCCCAAAAAGGCCCTGTTGATTTCACGGATAAAGCAACAAAAAAATCTGAAAAATTAATCTGTAATGAGCTAACCAAAGCTCGGCCAAAATATGGCTTAGTAATAAAGAATACTGGGACAAAGAGAGGCCCTGATATTTCCAATTATTGGATAATTGATCCTTTAAATGGCTATTTTAATTTCCTACATGGCATCCCTCATTTTTGCACGGCAATCGCCTTGGAACGAGATCGGCGTATCGAAGCTGCAGTTATATATCAGCCAGTCGCGGATGAATTGTATTTTGCGGAACGCGGCCAAGGGGCTTTCTTAAATGACCGAAGACTAAGAGTATCTGCGCGAAACACATTGGCTGATTCCATATTTGCCACCTCCTTTCCATCAATTCACCAGCAAGCAAAAAAAGATAATATACAAGAACTCGCCGAAATTATGGCCCGGTGTTCTGCAATCAGGAGTCTTGGTTCAACTGCGCTTGACCTAGCTTATGTGGCGTCTGGGCGTTATGAAGGGTACTGGGATAAAGTGAAAAAAAAATGGGAGATCGCTGCAGGCGCTCTAATTGTGAAAGAGGCAGGTGGGATAGTGGTTGATTTTAACGGAACCGATAAAATTCTCGAATATGGCAATATAATAGCGAGTAACGCAAATTTAGACCAACAATTTTCCACAATCCTTAAACCGTTCATCACAAAGAAGTTAGCTAAAGCGGTTGAACCAAGCAGTCCCCTTAGCTATCCTAGCACAGAGTCGGGATTCAAGTAACCAGGGTCCGCTGGTTAAGGGAGGCGTAAGTGTCATGAAAAGTATTTCTTCTAAAGGTCCGATCGTATCGAAAAAGATATCATATGGGTGCATGAGTTTTTGTTATTTTATCACAGTTTTTGGTTTGAATTTTTTTCTACAGTCTGCGTCAGCAGAAGAAAAAAAGTTAGATGGATTGTTGCCAAACGTCGTTGTAGACCTTAGTTCGCTAAACCAATCGGGAAACTTTAACTCCTCGCTAAATTTTTTCCAGTCTGCTCCTAATCAACTTTTAATGCCACCTAGAATTATGCCACAATCAAAACTTCACGTGCCCAAATCTGGACATTCGAACTTTGCAGGAACAGTTGGGACTATCGCAACCACCAAGCCGGTTTCAACTTTCACGCCGCCAAAAGAAGTAAAATTCGCAAGGAAAACAAAAACGGTCAAAAGCCCAGACCCGCTATCATCAGGTCCTTCACCAAAAACTACTGTAAAAGTCCAGAAAAAAGTGTTGGAGGCGCCTAAACCTCCAAAAGAACTAAAGACTGATGTTGTAAAGCTTCCGGAAAAGCCAAAGAAACCAAAATTACTAACGAATACTGTTTCAAACATTCCAGAAGCTCCTTCACTTCCGTCTGTTGAAACAGTAACTACACCTGAAATACCCAAGTTGAAAAAGGAGAAAAATTCTGCGGAAGATACTTCACTAGCAGCTCTCCCTTCCCAAACCAGCAATATAAATGACTTTTTGCAAGTGAAATTTTCCGGCCAAGGTGTAAAGCTAACAAATGATGCTCAGAAAGAACTAATGGAACTTATAAAAGGTGTAAGTAACAAGGCCAACAAACGACTAAAATTAATGGCTTATGCTAACAGCGAAGGTCTTTCTGCCTCAAGGGCTAGGCGTTTGTCTTTATCACGTGCTTTGGCGGTGCGTTCTTTTCTCATTGCAAACGGAATTCGCTCAACACGGATAGATGTCCGTGCTCTGGGAAATAAAGTTGGAAACGAGCCTGGGAATCGTGTTGATATTAATGTAGTTGAACGCTGAGAAATAACAAAATCTCGCACGCACTCCTATAAGGAGACTTCAAAAGCATGACGCGACCCACTACTTACTTGTTCCGTATGATTATCTTTCTCTGCGCTGTAAGCGTAGGTTGCTTTTTTCTAATAATACCAATATATGACGCCTTCATAAAAAACGTTCCCTTGAACGGCCTGATTTTAGGAGTTCTAGCTCTAGGTATTGCGTACAATTTCCGAAATGTAATAATGCTCTATCCTGAAGTTTCTTGGATTAATGCGTTTCGAAAAAATATTTCTGATTCTGAAGGGGCGCCCTACCCAAGTTCACAAACCATTTCTATACAACCCCAATTGCTTGCACCTATGGCCGCAATGTTAGCCGATCGAAGCACAGTACAACTTTCATTATCAACGCTTGCAATGCGCTCTTTGTTAGATGGAATTGTCTCGCGGTTAGATGAACATAGAGATATTTCCAGATATTCTATTGGCCTTCTAATCTTTCTTGGACTGCTCGGAACTTTTTGGGGGTTATTAGAAACTGTTGGTTCGATTGGAGATGTTATTGGGGGTTTAACAGTCGCTGGAGATAATAACATCAGCATGATGTTTGAAACACTAAAACTAGGCCTAGAAGCTCCTATGAGTGGAATGGGAACTGCTTTTTCCTCATCACTTTTTGGCCTTGCCGGCTCGCTTGTATTGGGGTTCCTTGATTTACAAGCAAATCAAGCTCAAAATCGGTTTTATAACAGCCTTGAAGACTGGCTATCATCAGTAACAAAATTGTCGTCTGGGGTGCTAGGAGGAGAAGGTGAGAACGCTGTTCCAGCATATGTACAAGCACTTCTTGAACAAACGGCTGAAAGCCTAGAACGTTTGCAGCACACTATTGCGCGAGGTGAAGAAAGCCGCATCGCTGTGAATGATCAAATATCTCTGTTAAATCAAAAACTTGAAGCGTTAGCCGATCACATCAGGATTGAGCAATCTTTAATGAAAAACCTTGCTGAGAACCAAATAGAGATCAAACCAATTCTTGTGAACATTTCGGACCGGATCAACCAGGGAAATGACCAATCTTTTGATGACACAACGCGGGAGCATATAAGGAGTATTGACCTCAGTCTTTCCCGACTAGCAAATGACCTAACCAACGGTCGGTCAGAAATTATGTCAGATGTTAAAAATGAGCTACGCCTTTTGGCACGAACTATTGCTGCAGGGGCTGAAACAACTAGAGGATTAGGAAAAAAGATTAGGCCGACTAAAACAAAAGACGGTATATAGGATTCACATGTTATGCCTGCCCTTGCCGCACGACGAGAACAAAGATCCACAAACACCTGGCCTGGTTTTGTTGATGCATTAGCTACCCTTTTGATGGTCATAATATTTCTTCTAATGATTTTTGTGCTCGCCCAGTTTTTTCTCAGCCATGCAATTTCGGGCCGTGATGAAGCTTTGAGAAAATTGCAAACAGAAATATCTGATCTAACTGATATACTTGCACTCGAAAAGAAAACTAATGCGTCTCTTTTAGACGATCTAAAAAGCCTATCGTCAGAATTACAAGCTTCAGTGGAAAAACGCGATCGCCTGAGAAACGAGCTGGCTAACCTTCAAATCGCAGCTGACTCAACAAGAAAAGAGCTTGGACGAGCTTTGAAAACTATACTAAATCAAGAGAACGCACTAAAACAAACAGTAGAAATTGGAACCCAACGAGCAAAGACGATTTCGACACAAAAAACTGAATTAATTAAACTTGCAAATGATATTGCGGCCTTACAAGCCCTTCGGCAAAATTTAGTTGATAAATTGAAGAAGCTAACTACTCAGTTGAAATTGTCACAGGAAGAGTACGATCTCATTGAAAGAAAAATTATCAAAAAAGACCAGGAAAACAAAGAGCTCAAAGCAAGCGCGATAGAAAATAATCGGTTGTTGATAGAAGAACGCCGAATCTCCGAAAATTCCCGCGCGCAACTAGCGCTTCTGAATCAGCAGATGGCAGAACTACGCCAACAACTCATTGCATTGAATGATGCATTAGAAATAAAAGAAAAAGAAATTAAAACTAGAAACATTCAAATTAAAGCCCTTGGTAAAAAATTAAATGCGGCACTTGCGAACAAGGTACAGGAATTAAATAAATATCGTTCAGAATTTTTTGGTAAGTTAAGGGAATTAATTGATAAGACAGGCGGAATAAGAGTGGTTGGCGATCGCTTTGTCTTTCAATCAGAGGTTCTCTTTGAAAAAGGGTCTGCCCTACTGGGAATTGCTGGCCAAAAACAATTAAACCGGATCGCACTAACGCTCTTGAAAATTGCCAAGCAAATTCCGGAAGAAATTGACTGGATACTAAGAATTGATGGTCATACTGATAGCGACCCAATTTCTACAACTCTCTTTCCTACAAATTGGGAATTGTCTACAGCACGTGCTATCTTTGTAGTCAAACATTTGACTAAGGCTGGAATACCTCCAAATCGACTTGCTGCAACCGGCTTTGGCCAGCACTCAATGCTAGATCCCCGACAAGACGAAATTGCTAAGCGTCGCAATCGACGAATCGAACTCAAACTCACACAACGCTAAACTGGTAGGATATGTATATCGTCTTTTCTATTGTTGTTATAGACCTTATTGGTTTTGGCATAATCATTCCATTACTGCCGTTCTTTGGCGAGCACTTTGGGGCTGCACCACATACAGTTGGACTTCTGATGGCAACTTACTCAGCGGGCCAACTTGTCGCTGCACCCTTTTGGGGTCGATTGAGTGACTCAGTTGGACGCAAACCTGTACTCTTAACTAGCCTTTTAGGAATGTCATTCGCCTACGTTTTAATGAGTTTTTCTGAAAGCCTTATAATTTTATTTTTATCAAGAGCTATCAGTGGCCTAATGGCAGGGAACATTTCTGCAGCATTCGCGTACGTAGCAGATATCACAACCCCACAAGATAGAGCTAAGGGCATGGGATTAGTTGGTGCGGGGTTCGGGATTGGATTCATTATTGGTCCAGCTATTGGAGGCCTCCTTGCTGGTTCCGATCCTAACAATGCAAATTATCAAACACCTGCTCTCGTGGCAGCTGGCGCCTCTTTCCTCGCGTTTACGGTTTGCTTGTTTTTCTTGCGCGAATCCCTTGATCAAACCCATCGCTCAAAACTCAAAAAACTTTCATCAAATGACCGGTTAAACATGTTACGGGAAACTCTTTTGCAACCTAATGTGAGATTATTACTTCTGATTTCCTTCGTCGTAACGCTAGTGTTTGCAAGCCTTGAATCAATTTTCCCAATTTGGTCTCGCCGAACCTTTAATTGGGGACCGCAGCAGAATGGTTATCTGTTTGCTATAGTGGGCATTATAAGCGTATTGATCCAAGGTGGTTGTCTGGGGTCGTTAAATAAGAAGTTTGGCGAGATAAGGTTAATTATTGGTGGAATGCTATTGCTTGCTGCTGGAATGGCTCTTATTCCATTTTCATTAACATTCAAAACAATAATTCCAGCGATGGCTATCAGCGCAATAGGTTTTTCAATTGTTTCTCCCTCACTTAACACTGCTATTTCAATACGGATAGCAGAAACCGAGCAAGGCGGAGCCATGGGGGCTGCCAGGTCTGTCACAACTTCTTCTAGAATGATTGGACCCGCTTTGGCCGGAATAATTTTTGGCAGTCTCGGCAAAGATTGGCCATTTTTTATCAGCGCTCTGCTCATGCTAGTATTGGTAGCAATCGCTTTAAGGTTTTTTGCTGCAGGTATATTGTCAAAATAACATCTATTACTGCCCTGTAGCTAACCAGACCTTGACCTTTTAATCCTACTTAGCTAAACAATTGACCGCGTAAAAGAAAGGTTCCTAATGAAGAAAGATATTCACCCAGATTACCACGAGGTAACAGTTCAAATGACTGATGGCTCGTCTTTTACCACACGTTCCACTTGGGGAAAAGCTGGTGATCTTCTAAAATTGGATATTGACCCTGTAACGCATCCTGCCTGGACGGGAGTACACCGGCTAATTGATAGTGGCGGAAGGTTGGCACGTTTTAATAAGCGGTTTAAAGACTTTGCCTTGAAGAACCAAGATACGGAAGAAGAGAAAACTTAAATATGAGCCTTAAAGTCTTAGGGGCTCTGTAGTCTAAAATTTATGTAAAATTATGATTTTATATTTTCCCCATTAAAATAGTTGGCGAGCTAACTTTACTTCAGCATAATAGTATTAGTATTATTGCAAAAAATAGGTAGTTAATACGTATCCGCCTAAAATTGTCGAAAATTTCCCGGTGGAACCAATGTAATGGCGATTTCTAAAGCTAGCAGAATTAATACGAGAAACTATCATACGTTTCTCATAAGAATTCTTCTAATTATACTTGTGAGCTTATTATTTGCTGTTACTGGAACCATGGTCGCATCCAGTATAACTTCAAGTAAAATTATCTTTGGGCATACAATCACCGCAAACAGAGAAGCAAATATTCTTTTCATCGTATTTGTAGCAGTATTTTTTTGCAGTATGTTTGTATCACTAATTGGTTTGTTCCGAAAAACTTCTCCCGCAAAAACTGACACAGCTCCAGAAAGTAAAAAGAAAAAAAAATCCACTACAACGTCTTCACAATACGAAAAACTTCTTAAAAAACTTGAGAAGAAACAAAATCTTGAAAAAATAGAAAATATAACCGCTAGCAAGACCCCGTTAGATTCTAGTTTTTTTCCTTCTACTAGCAAGGCTCCTTCCAACAATATAAGTGCTCGGAACATCAAGAAAAACAATAAATCTCCAACAAACTTAGAAAACAAAGCAACCGAAGAAAATGGTTCTATTATACTTTCACCAGAAAAAGAAAATACCATTATCCCTGACAAAAATAATGCTTTTATCTTAAAATTTCTTGGAAAAGCGATGGAAGGAAGCAAAAGGGCTAAGAGCAAGCTTGATAATTTTAATAAATTTGGCATTAATTTGTGGCTTGCAGGTGCCTGTGAACGCCTAGCTGTTGAACGAGCTATAAATAATATCAATAAGAATACTATTCTCTCTAATAGCGTACAGGTTATTGGATTCAAAAAATCCCACGCAATATCCTTCGCAAGGAAATATGAAGAATACCTTCTACAAGATTCTCGTTACATGCAGATGTACCACTCAGGTCGCAATGCCATGAATTACTACCTAACTGACGACAAAAAAGCCGGTACATACATAGATAAAGCTTTAGAAGAGTGGAATAAACCAAAAGAAAAAGAAGAAGCGCCAAAAATTATCACCGTTCTATTTACAGATATTGCAGGGTCAACAGCTATCACACAGAAACTTGGTGACGCCGGTGCTCAAGAATTAGTTCGGTCACATAATAAGATTGTCCGTGAAGCACTGCAACAGTTTGGTGGTCGCGAAATTAAGCACACTGGCGATGGAATAATGGCTTCATTTAATCAAGCATCTAACTCTATTGAAGCAGCGATAATGATGCAGCGCGGAACAGCTGCACACAATCTTGCAAGCCCCAAGCTCCCTCTTCATCTTAAAATTGGAATAAACTCGGGAGAGCCCATCCAAGAAGACAATGATTTATTTGGGACAATGGTGCAGTTGTCAGCTCGGATTGTTGATAAAGCTCAAGGTGATGAAATATTAGTTTCTGAAACCGTCCGAGGAATATGCGCTGGTAAAGACTATAATTTCCAAAACCGCGGAACTTTTCCTATGAAAGGGTTTTCTGGAGACCTTAAATTATATGACGTTCCCTGGTTCACCGGCCAGGCAGCGTAAATTTCTCCTTTTTATTTACAAAGTTTAATGGTTTGTCCGGCGGGCACCAATTACCTTTTTTAATGAGTGCCAAGTTTGTTTTCAAGTGGATACCTAGTAACTCTTCCTTACTCGCACAATGCATTAAGTACGCTAACCTTTAAAATGCAGTTGGCTAGTGCCAGTCCAAAAAAGCAGACGATACCCTGCAACCAGCAATTCAAAACGTTTCAACTTATAGAGAACGTATCACTATCTAACTGTTACCTAGCGTTTTTTCAAATAATCTTGTTTAACGCTTCGCGGATTTTATAAGGAATTGAAATTGGTTGATTGCTAGATCTATTCACAAAAACGTGGACGAAATACCCGGCAGCAAGCATACGCTCCGGATTTTTTTGAAAAATACCGATATTGTAGACCACGCTAGAATTTCCAATCCTTTTAACTCGGAGGCCCGCTTGCAACTCTTCCGGATAAGAAACTGACTCAAAAAACTGGCACCTAGTTTCAGCCGTTACCCCTATCACAGGACTATTCTGGATGTCCAATCCCCCAACCTCTATAAGGTAACGATTTATCACTGTATCAAAATACGAGTAATAGATAACATTATTTATATGACCATATACATCATTGTCCATCCATCGTGTTTGAATATCGAGAAAATAGTAATAAAACTCTCGTTTTTTTAACTCACTATCAGTCACTTTCTAAACTCTTCGTTATTGCTGAACCACACTACCTTTTTCGTATGCCAAATATTGATTATAAAGCAGAACTTTACGTAACACTTAAATCAGAAAAAGCAGCTATAAAGAAAATACAGGCAACCTAGCAGGTTACATTAAAACACAAAATTAGAAAATCGCTTTGCCGACCTCTAACCCGTCTTTAATTAACACTAAAATGACCTCTTTTTTTTCATTAACCTCTAATTAATTCTAATTGAAAAGCTTCTTAAAATTGTTTACTAACTGCAAACTTAAGCTAATACAAAGGATCAAAAATTTTGTCTAATAGAGGAAAATGGAAAACTTTACGCAAATCCAGTTAATCTGCCTTGGCATTATCTTTTACATCCTTCCTATAATGCATGTAGTAATATCTTCTAATGCTGGCGCCTGGCGCGCTAATAGTCGCGGAAGCTGTCCATTTAGTCCTAAAGTCGGTTGGCTAGTAATCATTCTCTTCCTTGGGTTTGTTGGTTGGGTCTTATTCTACTACAAAACATCTATCCAAAATCGGAATTAAGTTTTAAATGCTTTTTCAGCAACACTCCTCGCTAATTCCTTTTCAGCGATCACCGCATGAGCCCGTCGAATTTCTTCTTCCAAAGTTTCTATGTACTCGTTAAGAGCCTCAAGCGACATTACTTCAAGATTTTTCAGTGTCTTGCTCGACTCTTTATACTCCGTTATATCATTATCCATAGCTACCACCACTACCGTATGAGGGTCTTATTTCAATTAGAACATAATAAACCTACAGTAAGTGCGATAACAAGTGGGGAGACCATGAATTATCCTGAAACAATGGATTGCATTGAAATAAAAGAATTTGGTGATGCAGAAGCACTCAGCTTAACCTCCCGGCCTGTGCCTAAATTAAAACAAGGAGAGGTCCTAATAGAAGTATCTGCTTCCGGTATAAACAGGCCTGATATATTTCAACGCAAAGGCAACTATCCGCCACCCAAAGGTGTGACAGATATACCAGGGCTTGAAGTCGCTGGGCGAGTTTTTTCAACAGCTTCAGATGTCTCTTTTCCTAAATCTGGCGACCTCGTTTGTGCACTTCTCGCTGGAGGGGGGTATGCCGAGTACGCAAAAGTTCCTGCTGAACACTGTCTTCCCCTTCCTTCTAACTTGACTATGGAGGAGGGAGCTGCCTTGCCAGAAGCATTTTTCACTGTATGGAATAATATTATGGACCGAGGTCAACTAAAGTCTGGAGAATCATTTCTCGTCCATGGAGGAGCTAGTGGTATAGGGACTACCGCTATACAAATAGCAAGTTCGTTTGGCGCAAAGGTCCTAGCAACGGCAAGCAGTAGTCGAAAGTGCAAAATTTGCATCGAGTTAGGTGCTAAACACGCAATAGACTATAATAATGAAGACTTTGTTGAAGCAGCGCATGAATTTAGCAAAGGTAAAGGGATTAATTTAATTCTAGATATGGTAGGAGGCGATTATATTCCTAGAAACATCAAATGTCTGGCCCATAAAGGCCGACTGATTTCTATTGCGTTCTTGCGTGGATCAAAATATGAGGTCAATTTTATGCCGATCATGCTTAAACAACTCACGTTAACTGGGTCAACACTGCGCCCAGAATCAAACGAAAACAAAGCCAAAATCGCCCAGGCCCTTTTCAAAAATGTATGGCCATTGATTGAAAAAAAGAAAATTGCTCCTGTACTCTTCAAAACTTTCCCTCTTGCTAAAGCGTCAGAAGCTCATAGATTAATGGAATCCAATACTCATATTGGTAAGATCGTCCTTACAACTAATAAAGCTTTACTTTGACTAAAGGCTAAAATTCACTTTATAAATAAATATACTAACAATGGGTGCCAATAAAACTGGCATATGAACGTTATTCAAATCACAAGGAAAAGAACATGTCGCATCCTTTGATGCCAAAAGCGACCGCCGTGTGGCTTATTGATAATACAACTCTTACATTCAACCAAATAGCGAATTTTTGTGGACTTCACGAACTTGAAGTGCAAGCTATAGCCGATGCTGAGGTTGCCATCGGCATGCAGGGCCTTGACCCTGTAGCTGCAGGCGCATTAACAACTGAAGAAATTAAGCGCTGCGAAGAAGACCACGCTAGTGACCTAAAAATAGCCGAGGCTCGCATCCCTGAAGCAATCCAAAAAAAGCAAAAGGGTGCCCGTTATACACCTGTCGCAAAACGTCAGGATCGACCAGATGCTATTGCTTGGTTGTTAAAGAATTACCCAGAAATAACCGACGCGCAGATCTCTAGGCTAATTGGAACTACCAAGCCAACAATCAATTCTATTCGAAACCGAAGTCACTGGAATACACCGAATATCACACCCCAAAACCCGGTTAGTTTAGGCCTTTGCTCCGCTGATGAGTTAGAAAAAGTTCTTCTAACTGCAAAAAGAAAAATGGAAAAACTCTCAAATAGCAGTGGAAAAAATGATAGCAACCAAAACAGTGGCCCACCAAACCCAACCAATATACCGATAGAAGACTCTCCCCAGGCACCAGCTGAAGATGGTCTGTTAACGAACCTGGATTCCCAAGCAGCAAGCGACAACAATCTTGACAAAATAGAGCCTGACTAAATTATATTTGCGTCCGATAAAATTGCTTTTTGCTTAGAAACCCTGATTAGTTTTCGACTGGAACTGTATAGTTGAGGGCCATTCGACCACCATCCATATAAATGGTTTCACCCGTTATATAACTAGACTCTTCTGAAGCAAGAAAGACTGCTAGCGAAGCAACTTCTTCAGGGTGTCCTAGTCGCCCTATGGGTGTACGTGACAAAATCTTCTCTCTCAGAGAATTGGTTCCCATTACTTGTTTCACCATATCAGTTGCGATGCTTCCTGGGCCAATTCCATTTACTCTAATTCGTTCATTGATCAACGAAAGAGCCATTACCTTAGTTAGCTGGTTAACACCACCCTTAGAAACTACATATGGAAGAATGTCGGGAATTGCTAATACAGCATTTATCGAGGACATATTTATGATTGACCCCCCATTGCCCAATTCAACCATTTTTCTCGCTGCCGCTTGTCCCGCTAAAAAAAACCCAGTCAGATTCACGCGCAACACTTGATCCCAATCCTCTATTTGAAAATCAAGAAATTTTTTAACAATAAGAACTGCTGCATTGTTAAGGTGTATGTCTAATCTGCCAAAACTGGCTACGGCATTCTCAACCATATTCCTACAGTCCATCTGATTCCCTGTATCGCACACACAAAACTCGGACGATCCGCCCAACTCATTAATAATTTGCGCTGTTTCTTCCACCTCATCTTTTTTGATATCTGATACTAATACCTTTGCCCCTTCTGAAGCGAACTGGATAGCGCAGGCTCGCCCTATACCTCGACCCGCTCCTGTAACAGTTGCGACTTTACCCTCAAGTCTCATTAGAATTTATCCTATAACTCGTACATAGCTACAAATGTGTATGACTCCTCGGAATGCATACGAAGAAAAATTGCCAAATTAACCAATCTTGGAATTTAGCCATTAAGGTCATTTTGCATAACCAATCGCTTTAAGCCCCTCACCAATTTCATCCAAAATAACCGGATCATCAATTGTTGCTGGCATCTTCCAATCTTCACAATCTGCTATTTTTTGCATAGTCCCGCGCAAAATTTTACCCGACCGCGTTTTTGGCAAGCGAACAACAATAATTGCTTTTTTGAAAGAGGCAACAGGCCCAATTTTTTCACGAACCATTTTGATAACTTCTAAAGTAATTAGGTTTGAATCTTTAGTAACACCCGACTTCAATACCAAAAGCCCCACCGGCAGCTGCCCCTTCAATTGATCAGCAACACCGATCACTGCACACTCTGCAACATCAGGGTGGGCAGCCAAGACCTCTTCGATAGCTCCTGTTGATAATCTATGTCCGGCGACATTAATAATGTCATCAGTCCGACCCATAATGAAAATATAGCCTTCTTGATCAATATATCCGGCGTCCGAGGTTTCATAGTAACCCTTAAACGTTGAAAAATACGATTCGATAAAACGTGCTTCTGCATTCCATAACGTCAATAAAGAAGAAGGTGGCATTGGCAGTTTTACGCACACAGCTCCCACTTCACCTGGCTTCAATTCTTCACAGTGATTTCCCAATACACGGATATCCCAGCCAGGAACTGGTTTTGTCGGTGAGCCTGGCTTTATCGACAACATCCCTAATCCCATGCAATTAGAAGCCATTGCCCACCCACTTTCAGTCTGCCACCAATGATCAATTACTGGTATATCAAGAAGGTTCTGAGCCCAGTAAAGAGTATCTGGATCAGTCCGTTCTCCTGCCAAGAAAAGCGATCTTAAACTTGACAAATCATACGCTTTTAACAAATTTCCTTTTGAATCTTCTTTTTTTATTGCCCGAAAAGCTGTTGGCGCAGTAAAAAGTACATTAACTCTGTGTTCTGCAATTACGCGCCAAAATGCTCCAGCATCTGGCGTTCCAACTGGCTTCCCTTCGTACAGTATGGTTGAGCAACCATGAAACAGCGGTGCATAAATTATATACGAATGCCCAACGACCCAACCGACATCACTTGCAGCCCAAAAAGTGTCACCCGGGTTAACATCATAAATATGTTTCATTGACCACTTTAAGGCTACCAAGTGCCCCCCATTATCACGCACAACCCCTTTGGGCTTCCCAGTTGTACCGGAGGTGTATAAGATGTAAAGCGGGTCGGTTGACGCCAATGGGACACAATCTGCGGGCTTTGCCTTTTTTACAACCGTTTCCCAGTCTAAATAATCTGAATTAGGCAGTTCAGCCTTCAACTCAGGTCTTTGTAATACGATAGATTTTTCAGGCTTGTAATTGGCTAGATGGATAGCTTCCTTAAGCAGGGGGAGGTATTCAATGATACGTGAAGTTTCAATCCCGCAAGTTGCTGAAACAATTACTTTAGGTTTTGCATCGTCAATTCGTACAGCCAATTCGTTCGCCGCAAAGCCTCCAAAGACAACAGAGTGAACTGCACCGATCCGAGCACAGGCTAAAATAGCAATCACCGCTTCGGACACCATCGGCATATAAATAATAACCCTATCACCTTTATTCACCCCCTCAGCTTTTAACGCCCCAGCAAATAATGCTACTTCGTTACGAAGTTCTAGATAAGTGAATTTACTAACTTTGCATCCAGTTACTGGGCTATCATAGATTAGAGCGATTCTATCACCATCCCCTGAATCGATGTGTCGATCAAGTGCGTTATAGCAAGTATTAAGCTCTCCACCAGGAAACCAGCGATATAACGGAGGGTTTGAGACATCTAAGACTTTCGTCCAACGTTTATACCAATGCACATCTTCAGCTGCTTCCGACCAAAATGCTTCTGGTTCATCCAGAGATTTCTTATATGCTGCACTATAGTTGCTGGTCATTATTTATCCTTTCAACTCTAATACTGCCGTTCTTACTGTCTTTTCCAGAAAATTGCACTAATTTTAGGGTTACGCTAACTTTGCGCTAAAACTAACTTAGACTCAAATTTTCTATTACAATCCCTGAAACAACTAAAAAGCACGAATGGAATTGCAAAATGAGTATTTATGAAACCGATCTAGATAAAAGTTTAGCAAATTTTACATCTCTATCCCCCATATCTTTTCTAGAACGAACAGCAAGAATTTATCCCAATCACACTTCGATTATTCATGGTAACAGAAAATTTTCTTGGAAAGAAACATATGAGCGAGCAAAACAGCTTGCGAGTGCTTTGTCGAAAGCGGGGATTGGAACTGGGGATACAGTAGCAGTATTGGCATCAAATACCCCTGAAATGTACGAATGCGCGTTTGGCCCTGCGATGATTGGTGCTGTTGTCAACATGCTTAACAATCGGCTCGACTCAAAGACAATAGCCTTCTCTTTAGATCATGGGGAAGCTAAGATATTAATTGCTGATATAGAATTTTCTAAAACCACAAAACTCGCTCTTTCGGAATTAAACCGAAATATCAAAGTCATTGATATTCGAGACTCTGAATATTACGGCCCAGATGACCAGATATCCGATGTGGATTATGAGACATTTTTAGCTTCCGGAGATTTAAACTTTAAATGGCAACTTCCGAAAGATGAATGGCAAGCAATATCTTTAAATTACACCTCTGGTACAACAGGGAACCCAAAAGGGGTCGTTTACCACCACCGAGGAGCTTACCTTAACTCTCTTTCTAACATAATCAGCTGGAATATGACCCATCACCCTATTTATCTGTGGACCCTACCAATGTTTCACTGTAACGGCTGGTGCTTCCCATGGACAATTGCTGCACTTGCTGGAACAAATATCTGTTTACGGCGCGTAAACGCTGAAAAGATTTTTGAGGCTATTGCTACTCATAAAATCACACATTTTTGCGGTGCCCCAATAATTCTAAATCTAATTATTAATGCTACACAAATAGAAAAAAAAGATTTCAAACATCAAGTAAATGTAATGACAGCAGCAGCCCCCCCTCCAGCATCGACATTGGAATCGATGCAGCGTCAAGGGTTTCACGTAACCCATGTCTATGGGCTGACAGAAACCTATGGACCTGCAGTTGTATGTGCCTGGCACCATGAATGGGATGATTTAAGTATTGAAGAGCAAGCCACCCTTAAATCGCGCCAAGGGGTCAAATACCCTATGCTTGAAAAATTAACTATTTTAAATCCAGAAAGCATGGAACCTGTCCCATCAAATAGCCAAACTATAGGAGAAGTAATGTTTAGAGGTAATATTGTCATGAAAGGATATTTAAAAAACCCTACGGCAACAAAGAAAGCTCTATCGGATGGATGGTTTCACTCTGGCGACCTCGGAGTTATCCAATCAGATGGTTATATCCAGCTAAAGGATCGCTCAAAGGATATCATTATTTCAGGTGGTGAGAATATTTCTTCAATAGAAATAGAAGATGTATTATACCGACACCCCGATATACAAGGAGCAGCTGTTGTAGCCAAACCTGACGAGAAATGGGGAGAGTCACCTTGCGCTTTTATTGAAATTCGCGAAAATACCAATCTCACTGAAGATCAAATTATTCAATTTTGTCGCAATAATATGGCTCATTTTAAATGCCCAACATCTGTTGTTTTTGGCGAATTACCAAAAACATCAACTGGAAAAATACAGAAATATAAATTGAGAAAGAAACTAGAAAAATCCACGACTTAGAACTATGTCTAATCCCGAAAATACCAAAAAAGGGAATACAAAAACCAACGCTAGGAAACAAAATAGAAGCAAATACGACCACCTGTTCTAATAGATAAAGCCCGGGGCTTTATCTGCTATAAGGGCTCCATCAGCACGGAGGAAAAGCTCTTTGATGTTAATCTCCTTTTCAATTTTAGTGATTCCAACAAGAGCATTCAGAGCATATTCCTTACCTTTCCAAACAAAAGGATGTTGAGGTACTGCTTTTTTAATATCCTCACCCCGTTTTTCCGCTTCTGCGACAGTGGCTGCTGAAAAAATAACTGCAAAATCTGTACCCCCGAGCGATCCCAAAATATCCTTTTCTAGAAGCAAACGCTGTATAGTTTGAACAATAAATTGTAAGGCCTCATCCATTGCATTACGACCTAAAGCGCATCGAACTAGCTCAAGGCCATGACAATAGCATAATAGCAAATAAGGCGGGTTTGAAAGATCATCTAAATGAGCTGCCATATACGCAAGTTTGTGCTCAAATTCCTTTCGGTTGGGAATCGGTAAAAAAATATGTTTTTTCAATCTTTCTTTAAGCCGACTATTTTGAAAATTAGCTTGTTCTAATTTTTGTCGAAGAGGCTCTATTTCTTGTTTTAAGCTTTCAAGCAAGCGACCAATTTCAGGAGTGATTTCTGTTAAACTATCATTGAACTCAACAGCTGCAGCATCAGACCACCCCGAAGAACCCTTCTGTTCTGTTGATTGAATATCGCGCGCCTTCCGTTCCTCTTTTTGCCTTCGCCTTTCTCTTGCCTCTTCCCCGCTTTTGCTAATAGTTACTGGTCGAGTGATTTCCATCTCAATTCTCCGACAAAATATAGACAATGTATTTTAACATAAAATTTATTAATCATATATTGACGGCTTGCATACCCCCCATCCACGCCTATAATGCCGCACTTTGCAGTACTACTTAGGAACTACGATTGCCATATGAACTCAATTATACAACCCTCTGTCGGCATAATCCTAGGAAGCCAGTCCGATTGGCCAACAATGAGACATGCGGCAACCACTCTGGATCTATTTAGCATTGCCTATGAAACTAACATCATATCGGCACACCGCACCCCAGAGCGTTTATATAAATATGCCGAAACTGCGATTAAGAGGGGTATTAAGGTGATAATAGCTGGAGCAGGTGGTGCGGCCCATTTGCCAGGTATGACGGCATCTCTTACACCACTGCCAGTTTTTGGCGTACCAATTGAGTCCCATGCCTTAAAAGGGCTAGATAGTTTGCTGTCGATAATCCAGATGCCTAGTGGTATCCCCGTGGGAACCCTTGCTATTGGAAAACCTGGGGCAATAAATGCTGCACTTCTAAGTGTATCAATTTTAGCACTAAATGATCAGCGTGTCGCAACAGAACTAGACCTTTACCGGCGTCAACAAACAGAATCAGTACCAAACATGCCAACCAGTGAAAAATGAGGACTCGTCGTTTCTTCCCGCCCGGCTCCACTATTGGTATTTTCGGAGGTGGTCAGCTTGGGCGGATGATGATACTGGCTGCTGCAAAACTAGGTTATAAGTGCCATATATTTTGTAAAGAAGCGAATAGCCCTGCACAGCATGTAGCAACTTCGGCAACTGTAGCTGATTATGATAACCTTGCAGCACTAAATACTTTTTCTAAGAACGTTGATATTGTTACTTTGGAATTTGAAAATATACCCCTAAAAACTGTCCAGTTCATCGAAAAAAAAGTTCCTACACAGCCTAGTTCACAATGTTTGAAAATTTCCCAAGATCGGTTGCTTGAAAAACTTTTTATTAGCAAGGTGGCTGACGTAACCCCATTTCATCAAGTGGATAATCAAGATACCCTCCAATTTGCAGCAAAAAAATTTGGATACCCCGTAATGCTTAAGACCCGGCGACTTGGCTATGATGGCAAGGGGCAGATTTTAGTGGAGAAGAAAAGTAAATTAAATGATGCATGGAAAAAACTTTCTAAACACGAGTTAATTCTTGAATCTTTCATTCAACTAAAACAGGAAATTTCTGTTATTGTAGCTCGAAAGCTGGACGGAACGATTGTAATTTTTCCACCTACAGAAAACAAACATTCCAAGCAAATTCTCCATTCATCACGTGTACCCGCTAACATTTCGAAGAAGACTGAAAGAAAAATTAAAAAAGCAGCAGAATGCATTTGTATAAAATTGAAGTTAGTAGGTATTCTGGCAGTTGAATTTTTTATCTCAGATGCGGGAGAAGTACTAGTAAATGAAATAGCACCTAGACCGCACAATTCTGGTCATTGGACACTCGACGGATGCAGCACAAGTCAATTTGAACAACATATTCGGGCAATCTGCGGCCTCCCTTTTGGCCCTACAAATGCGACCCATGATGTTGAAATGCAAAATTTACTTGGGAAGGATATTAAGCATTGGAAAGAGCTTTTATCTGAACCTAATGCACGATTGCATGTTTACAATAAGGATAAAATAAAGCCAGACAGAAAAATGGGCCACGTTAACAGGCTATACCCACTCGATTCAACTAAAGCAAAAAAATAACCATATATTACTTTTTTCCAGCTAACACGCTTTCGTTTATTTCTTGAACCGTGACTCTCTGGCATTTTAAGTTTTCAAGTAACTCTATTTCGACAACTAACTTAGGGTCAAGCTCTGCCATAATCAGTCCTTTGGAAAAATTTATGAGCTCACGATCTTGTCCTGGATAAGCAAACAAGTTTGTAAAAAGTTCTCGTCGAACTAAGGGAGGGTACTCAAGTATTTCTACAGCTAATAGTTTTTTTATTTTCGTGGAAATACGACTGCTTGCAAAAATTCTATCCAAACAAAAACTATAAATACCAAAATCAAGCTTACCAGCAACAATACGAGTAAACTCCCGAAATTCTTCGAGAAATGATGTCGACGAGATACGCCCATCCATTACTTGCTTAACCATATCAAGAAATGCACGGTACCTAAGACGTGCCGGTGAAATTTTATCTCCTAATTCCGCCTCGATAGCACTAATCTCAGAACCACGAAAATTACTAAGAACAATGTGGTTAGCAGCCTTTATAACCCCATCATCTAACGCTTGAGATTCAATTAGCGTAAAGAGACGTTCATATCTTTCTCTTGTCCGAAAGGTATCCCCCCCCTGGCGGCCAAGCGGCAGCAATGCAGCAAACGCCACTAATGGATCTTTCGAGTAGATTGCTGCTATCGCTGCGGCAGCTGTGTTACCCATAGGACCATCCCGAAAATCATCACTAATGACAAACCGGCTACCATCCATGACAGTCAAATAACGACCAAGCCGACTGCATGTCGTAAAATGGTCCGCCAGATCACCAATTTTTTTGTGTTCTGGCGAGTTCTTATTAAAACCCTTAGTCGATTTAGCTTTATCATTTAGATATCGCATACAACAATCTTTCACGGGTAGCAGGAGCTGGTGGAAACAAAATTGACATATGGCAAATTGACGTGAAATTCATTTATTTGTCTTCCAACCATTTCGGTTCAGTTTATCCTAGTTGTAACTTTTAAGCTTTTTAAAGCATAAAATGGTATATTTTAAATATAATCCTACTGAACTATTGAAACCAGTTGTAATATTTCTAATCTCGGTTCCTATTATTTTTTTAAACTTCCCTTAGAAATGACAACTGAACCAGGTATTTTAAGATTCTGTAGGCACAAAATATAAACTGGGAAAGGGGAATTTAGTCTAATTGCAACAAGGAGGTTTTTTATTCAACCCTGCAACCGCTCCTATACCAATTCGGCACGATCGAACAAAATGTTTTTTTTAACGTGCTAGATATCTTAGGTAATTCTAAAACCCGTGAGATCTGCCTCTCAAGATAGTTCCAGCTTTCAATATAGCCATCAGATTCGTCACCCAACCAAACCAACAAAGTTGATGAATAGACAGGCAAAAGAAGGCCACGTTTTGTATAAAAATTAAAATCAGTAGCTCTGTCTCCAGCTGCAAACCATATAGTGTCACAAGTTCTCCATATAAGTTCAAGGGCCAGCCTGTTTTTCCCAGGTAGCAAAAAGTATGCTGCCAGGCGCTTTATTACCTCTCGGTTTTCTTCGCCCGCCTCAATTCGTGTCCGAACTCCCGCAATAACTCTATCCCGAATACGCAAAGATTCTAAGTCAAGCCTTGAAAGAGACAATAACATTTTCTGATCAAGACTATCTGAATAGAAACGAGTTGCATCAGGAAGGCCACCTGGAAATACTCTATAAGCCTCAACGGGTTCCAACCCAATATCAGACGCACCCGCACAAAAACTCCCCATATTCCAACCAATAGATGGTACATGCTTTAATGCTGCATCCAATACTTTCTCTCGGTGATCTTCCAATGGATTGTTTTTGTTCTTCAACTTTCAATTCCCCATATGTGAGCACATCATTTAGCAGCCTCGATATTACGGTCAAACTCTTCCGAAAAGCCAAATCTTGACATGTCACCTATCCTCATTGGATAAAGTATTCCGTCCAGATGATCGTATTCATGTTGAACAACCCTAGCATGGTATCCTGTAGCTTCACGTTGGACAAGGCTTCCATCAAGTTGGATGCCATTATAAGTAATATGTTTGTAACGTGGGACGAGACCCTGCATGCCAGGCACCGAAAGGCAACCTTCAACACCATCTTCCATATCTGTAGAAATATATTCTATGCTCGGATTAATTAATACCGTAAGGGGAACGCTACCAGTTCCTTCACTCCTATCCTCCGGAACATAAAATACGATGATGCGAAGAGGAACGTGCACTTGCGGTGCTGCAAGGCCTATCCCAGGCGCATCCTCCATTGTTTCAATCATACTATACACCAAGTCGCGCACATCTGATCCTAAAGGGTCATCAACTGGCACCGCCTTCTTCAATAATAATTTATTTCCCATGCGAGCGATTTTGAGGATTGCCATTAGTCTATTTCCCTGTCATAAAGCGTGTTTTAAAAGTGTCGTCCAAAGTTTTGTATTAATATTATGTGAGAAATCATAACGTGCAAGTTACTGTTCGCGAAAATAATGTAGATCAAGCGCTTAAGGCTCTTAAAAAGAAAATGCAAAGAGAAGGTATTTTCCGGGAGATGAAGCTACGCCGGTCTTACGAAAAGCCTTCTGAGAAAAAAGCTCGTGAAAAAGCTGAAGCTATTCGACGGGCTAGAAAGCTTGAGCGTAAACGGGTTGAACGTGAAGGGTTTTAGTGCCTATTAAACGGACCTATTAATCTTCGTTTCCAGAAAATTACAAGCGTTTAACAGAGAGCATTAGATACCATTCAAAACGTAGTTTGAGAGAACGTCTAAGAGAGTGTGTTACTCTTTAACTCTTGTCTATGCTTAATTTTCCCTAATGCCTAAGTTTTTAATATCGAAAAAATTGAACTCATGACCCAAATTCAATGGTTGATTTTTGTCAATTGAAGGTTGCAGGTTGCCTTAAAATTTTTGACATCACCTAGTACGCACCGTTGGGGTCACTAAAAAAATTAATTCAAGCCTGAAATTCTTGCAGACTATATTTTATTGGTTAAGTACTTGCACAATACTTTCGGTCATGGCCTTTGCATCTCCAAAAAGCATCATTGTATTTTCAGAAAAGAATAATTCGTTTTCTACCCCAGCGTAACCTGATGCCATGGATCTTTTTAAAAACAAAACGGTACCGGCTTTTTGAACCTCAAGAATCGGCATTCCATAAATCGGACTTGCAGGATCCGTTTTTGCCGCGGGGTTTGTAACATCATTAGCCCCAATAACAAAAACTACTTCAGAAGTTGAAAATTCATGGTTTATTTCTTCCAACTCAAATACTTCATCATAAGCAACATTAGCTTCAGCTAATAACACGTTCATATGCCCCGGCATACGCCCAGCAACTGGGTGGATAGCATATTTTACCTCCACCCCCTCTTTTTTCAAAAATCCTGCCATCTCATTTAAGGCATGCTGTGCTTGCGCAACAGCCATACCATAACCCGGCACTATAATAACCTTAGACGCATTTTTCATCAAAAAAGCCGCATCCCCTGCAGCCCCAGTTTTAACCTGGCGATCTTCAGCTCTAGCGCTTGCAATATCCGAAGTATTAGCGCCAAACCCTCCAAGAAGAACATGAATTATCGATCGATTCATTCCTTTACACATTATGTAGCTTAGTATTGCACCAGATGACCCTACGAGTGCTCCAGTAATTATTAAGGCTGGATTTGATAAGGTGAAACCAATCCCACAGGCTGCCCAACCAGAATATGAGTTAAGCATTGAAATTACTACTGGCATATCTGCCCCGCCAATTGGAACAATTATCAAAACGCCTAATATCAGGGCGGCGAATATTAAGATCCAAAAAACCAACAGAATTTGTGTTTGGACAAAATTTATCAATAACGCTACTATCAAAATTCCGATTAAAGCATTTAAAAGATGCTGCCTGCTGAACGTTATAGGTGCGCTTGACATTATACCCTGCAGTTTTGCAAACGCTACCGCAGAACCAGAAAACGTAATCGCCCCAATCACCATGCCTAGTGCCATTTCTATCAAATTTGCAATAGCAATTTCACCAGGGTTCCCAAGGCCGTATGCCATCGGATTATAAAGGGCAGCTAATGCTACAAAAACAGCTGCAAGTCCTACCAAACTATGAAATGCAGCAATGAGCTGAGGTAATGCTGTCATCTCAATTTTAAAAGCAACAACTGTACCTATGGTTCCACCGATTAAAATTGCTGAAACAATCCAGCCATAGCTCAACACAGCAGGGTCAGCCAACGTAGCACCAACAGCAATGATCATCCCCATAATTCCAAAAATATTACCGCGCCTAGCTGTCTCGGGAGAGCTGAGCCCCCGAAGCCCTAGGATAAAGAATATTGATGATAGAAGATATAGGTAGCCCATCAGGTTCAGACTCTAGTATTTTTTTTCTTGAACATTTGAAGCATCCGGTACGTAACTATAAAACCGCCAAAAATATTCACTGAAGCAAGGATTATGGCTATGAAACCCATGATTTTTGAAAAACCAACGCCCTCAGGGCCAGCAGCAATAAGTGCTCCTACAATAATCACAGAAGAAATTGCATTCGTAACACTCATTAATGGAGAATGCAGAGCAGGTGTAACACTCCAAATAACATAATAGCCAATGAAGCAAGCTAAGACGAAGATAGTAAATAACTCCAAAAACGTTGGCCCCACTCCCAATAAGCTAATACTGTTTTGAACAAATGCCTGCGCGGCCTCGTTAGCGAGCGCTGCGGCTTCCTCGCTAATGCTTTGCGCCTGATTAGCTATGCCTGTTGCCCGTTCAATAATATCAGAAGCATCTTTATTCATTCTTTAGAAATCCATTCTTAAAATTAGAGAGACCCTAGTCTCACATAGCTTTTGCTTTTTTCCTTGTTGTAAGTTTCTCTCCCGAATTTTGAGAAACTTTGAGCCGTTCATTTACAAGCTTTCCGTCCTTTGTGACAAGCGTACCAATAATTGTTTCATCCTCCCAATCAAACTCTATACGCCCTGTTTCAGCACGTACAAAGGGGGAAACGAAGTTATAAATATTTTTACCATATAGATCGCTCGCAATTTGTGGTAAACATCTAGCAAAATTTGGGTAGCCTACAATTTTTACCCCATTGGGAGTAACAACAATTTTTCCTAATTTCGACAATTCACAATTACCACCAGCTTCAACAGCCATATCGATAATGACAGAACCTCTACGCATATTCCCAACCATCGCTTTGGTGATTAGCGTCGGGGCAGGCCGACCTGGGACGAGCGCTGTTGTGATAATTATATCTTGTTTCTTTATGTGTTCAGCAACAACCTCTTTCTGCTTTTTTAAATAATCTGCTGGCATTTCTTTTGCGTATCCACTTTCAGTTTGAGCGGTTTCTTCCACTGCTGAATCAACCTCAAGAAATTTTGCCCCCAAGCTCGAAACCTGTTCTTTTGTTGCTGGTCTAACATCTGTTGCAGTTACAACACCGCCAAGTCTCTTTGCAGTTGCAATTGCCTGTAATCCTGCAACACCAACTCCCATTACAAATACCTTTGCGGGAGGAATAGTTCCTGCTGCAGTCATCATCATTGCAAAACTGCCGCCATACTGAGTTGCCGCCTCCAAAACCGCCCTATAACCAGCTAGGTTTGACTGGGAACTCAAAATGTCCATCGATTGCGCGCGCGATATACGGGGCATCAATTCTAAGGCAAAACTTGTTATGTTTTGTTTCAAACACGCATTGATACATGCCCCGTCAGTTAATGCATTCATAAACGAAACTAAAATAGTCCCCCTTTTTAGTTTAAGAATTTGTTGGGGCGATGGCGCATTAACCCTGAACAAAATATCCACCTCTTTCACAATAACTTTATAGTCCCTTCCTACTGATGCACCGATTTTCAAAAACTCTTCGTCAGAGAAAGAGGCATCTACCCCCGCTCCAGACTCAACCCACACCTTAAATCCTAGCTTTATAAACTTTGAAGCTACATCTGGTGACAGAGCTATGCGTGGCTCTTCCGAATCAGTTTCATTTGGAACTGCAATTAGCATATCTTCCCTTCTTAATTTCAATTGCTTCGAAAAAGCTAAACTAGCACAATAAAAAAAGGCGGGTGCTAGACTGTTTTTTTGAATTTCAACTCTTTTTTCTAAAATACAAGCAACAACAACTAAAAAATTAACTGGAAATTTTAATAACTAGCCCTCATTAACCTTTCTTAATTTTCAAATAGTCAAGTTATTATTTTTCTAGAAGGCATTACAGAGTCCTTTGGCTACTTATTTTACGACTAATTCCTTAGTGTGTTTCTCACAAAAAAGCATATAGTATTGTACGAATATTTTTACGATTTGTAAAAAATACATACACTACCACCTCGAATTTTCCGGACCTGAACTCAAGGTATTAGATATTAATTAACGGTTCTCTGGCTTAGGTGAGCTATCAATTGGAATCCCTACTTTCTTGAGAA
>MDTE01078371.1_pt1 | contig 26945 bp, 27 predicted proteins | sample 811231 | NCBI WGS metagenome assembly MDTE01 (sample SAMN05326651, study PRJNA326480) | marine metagenome | isolation source: seawater | place: Indian Ocean: Red Sea | collected 2010
ACTGGCTGGACGGTTGAAACCATTGCCGAAGGTGGTTACGCTGATGTTGCTGGAATTCAAGAAGGTGACGTTGTATCGGCGGTTAACGGCGCGCTTGTGGATGGGGTTGACCAGCAATCAATTCTTGAACGTATGAGTTTGGACGACGGTCCACAGCTTGTTACGTTGCGACGCGACGGCCAGAGTCGTCTAGTTGTGATGACAGACCGTTAGTGAGTTGCTGCCGTGTTTCCTCAGCTTTTACGTCGGATTGTCCGTGTCTTTGAAGTAATCGTAACCCGCTTGTCGGTGTGGCGCTGGACCAAAATTTGGTTGCGTGCGTCATTTCTTCCTGAGCAGAACTACTTAATTATTCTCGCTGTCATTGTTGGTGTTCTTACGGGCTTGGGTTCTGTGGGATTTATTTATGTGTTGGAGACCGTTGCAGATTTTGCGCGCGGTCCGGTCGCTTCCTTGTTTGAACGTTTTGGAACGGCCCAGATTGTTCTGTTACCGGCACTTGGAGGGCTTCTGGTGGGGCCCCTCGTGCAGCGTTTCGCTCGAGAGGCAAAAGGCCATGGTGTGCCGGAGGTCATGACGGCTCTAGCTACACGCGGTGGCCACATCCGGAAGCGAGTAGTGAGCATAAAAGTCATTGCGTCATCACTGACGATTGGGTTCGGCGGTACGGCGGGACGTGAAGGGCCAATGGTGCAGATCGGTTCTGCGATTGGGTCGACAGTTGGTCAGTGGACGAGACTTACAGCGACGGATGTTAGAACGTTGGTAACTTGCGGAGCGGCCGGCGGTATTGCAGCTACATTTAATGCCCCTATTGCTGCAGCAATCTTTTCCATGGAGGTGTTGATCGGGCGTGTTCGAACCGATTTTCTGTTAGTGCTTTTGACCTCCTTGAGTTCCTGCCTTGTCGCACGATCATTTCTTGGAGATTTTCCTGCATTTATGGCGCCAGTCTATAGCTTGGTTAGTCCGGCAGAAGTGCCTTTGTATTTTTTGATGGGAACGTTGATAGGTGTTGCTGCTATCGGCTATATCCGATTTTTGTACTGGGCTGAAGACGCCTTCGCGGAATGGAATTTTCCGGATTGGTTGAAGCCAGCAGTCGGTGGTCTTCTCGTTGGCTTGGTGCTTCGATTTTTCCCGGAGGTATATGGCTCAAATTTTGATGCGATTGAATCAGCCCTATGGGTGAGATTTCCGTGGGAACTTTTGCTTGGATTATTTGTTGCCGCTATGGTGGCGAATTGTGCGACGCTCGGTTCTGGTGGTTCTGGCGGTGTCTTTGCGCCGAGTCTGTATATGGGAGCGATGTTTGGTGGAGTCTTTGGGTGGTTTGCTCACGAACTGTTTCCGGCATGGACCGCAGGTTCAGGTGCCTATGCCATGGTCGGCATGGCCGCGTTTTTTGCGGCCACCGCAAAGGCGCCCACAACATCCATCATTATCTTGTTTGAAATGACGAACGACTACCGCATTATGCTGCCCTTGATGGCTGCGACGGTCGGGAGTGTATATATGTCACACAGGTTTTCACCGCATAGCATTTATACGTTGCGGCTTTTCCAGCGTGGGATTCCATTTCCCTACTCGGACTCAGAGTCGCCGCTCACGAAGACACAGAAACCTGCACCGGAAACCGCTTAGCGCGGCTCCGGTTTAGCGGTCCGGTGGTATTGCTACTCGAGCTGGACTACTGCGAATCGGCAATGATAATTGCTTCGAGTTCAGCTTCTGCAGTCGGGAGCTCAGCGTCTCCGGCAGGATAATCATTGACCTTAAGCATATAGGCCACGATATCGACATAGGCCTGTGGACTCAAGCTGGCCGGCGCCCCTTGCGGCATGGTGGTTCTGATTGCGACCAGCATATCTGCGACGGACAGTTCAGACCATCGAAAGCTGAACGGCGCACCGATTAGGGCTGGTGCAATGCCGTCTCCCAGTAGGTCATCGAGATGGCATTGTGCGCATTCCTGTTGGTACGCATCTTCACCACGAGTGGCCTGTTCGTCAGTAAAGACAGCATCGTTAGTGGTTTTACCTTGCGCCGAAGCGCCGTAATTAACATTAGTGATACATGCCATCACAAACGCTGCGGCCAAAACTGCCAATAAATTATTCCAATTTTCCATCAAACGTCGTACGCGCATTTACACCTCATTGAGAGCACAAACATGCTGATTAACTCTGAACTGACTTCACTATATCAGTACGCTACACACCTGCGACGAAATCGCACACAGTTCTTAGTAGTTACTCAGATAATTACCAGTTAGACAATCAAAGATCCTTCGTTAATTGTACAGCGCCGTAGACCTCTGTTGTCCATGGATGCTAGCTGAGGCCTGGTGCTTATTGACGATTGCGCATGTGTTATCGTTCGATTGGTGACCGTGCGTTCCTTCGATCTGCCTAGAACGTCTGATTGTGCCGACTGTGAGCAATTTCTTGAATCTGTTGGCGAGTTTGGGCGGTTGCACGCTGTGAAGCTCTATCGACTTTCTTTAGACCTTCCAGCCGGGATGCCGTCGTTGCCTTGTCTCGATCACGAAGCGATGCTTCACGAAGGGATTTCTCCACATGCCGCCGCTTATATTGAAGACTTTGAGACAGGGGGTTTGCATGAGGTTGTTTGTGTGCCGGCGCAACGCCGGATCGAAATAGATGTGGTCTCAACGGCGGGCGAGCATTCGACGGAGTCGCACGAGTTGTTGGTAGAACAACTAAAGAAACGCTATCCGATGCATCAGATTATTGTTAATGGACCATCGTGGCTTCGTGGTGACCGCCGTGTTGCTCGCGCTTGTCGGTCACAAGTGCCGCTACGTGACGTGTTGGTAGGGTCCGACTTTCAGGAGTTGGAGCGATCACTTGAGCAATTACGTACTGTTGGAGCATTGATGGAAAAACAGTCGCGCGTGGCCTCATGGAGTGTACGAACGGTGACAGGACCTATGTTGGCTGTCGCTGGTGTAATTTCCTATCAGGTTCTTGGGACGTTGACTGATGCTTTGGGTGAACCGTGGGTTCAGGGGTTGCAATATATCGTTGTCGGTTCTCTTGGCAGCGTGTTTTTGTACTTAGGTTTAAAGGCTGTCCACCTTACCGAGATGGCCAATCGTGTGTGGAAGCGGTATTCAGAGTACAGCTTGATACTGAAAGATCGACTGCGCCAAGGTCGTAATATCAACACGGAAAGTCAATGACGTACCGCTCTTCAGTTAGTTGGAGAATAAAGCAATAACAGTCCAAGTATTGTTGCGTTGATTCCGTGTGACGTAAAACAGAGGCGGCATGGTACTTTTAAGGTCACGAGTAACGTGTAGCCCAAATACACGGCAAGGCCGACAGTGACCAAGCTACTGGCAACGAAAATTCTCCAGACCCATGCGTCTAGGAGCCAGTCTAGTCCAATGGCGATGATTAATGCCGCGTAATAAATTTGACCCAAGAGTGAATTTGGTGGTCCGAATAGCCGCGCACTTGGCGTAAAGATGACTGATGCGCAGGTCTCGCTGTTCATTCGACAAAATGATGGAATCCACCGGGTGTCTGCCGTGATCCAGTGAAAAGTTACGCTGGTGAAGTAAGTAGAGATTACCAGACCGATAGTCGCTATTAAGATGAGAATGATAGACATGTGACCGTTGTTGATTCGAGGAATTAATCAATTGCTGATGTTATCTGATGCATGATGTATGAGATTTTGTTGTACATGGCTGTTTGTGATGTGTGAAATCAACGTCTCCTGTCTTAGTAGAGCCTTATTGCTCACTTTGTGACCAGAAATCAGGTAGTAATCGCGTTCGACCGGGAGCAAGTTGCACGTCGAATGTTTTCAGTGTGAGGTTGACGAAGTTGTAGTAACCGATGAGTCCAGCCAGGTCCATGATGCCACGATTTCCTAAGATATCTTGGGCTTGCGTAAAGGTGGCTGTGCTTAGGCGTTCTTCGCTGATTAGTTCACGTGCGAACTGAATAATTAATCGCTCGGTTTGACCCAATCCAGGTATCGGGGTGTTGAGTGGTTGGCGATATTTGACTGCGTCAATGATTTCAACTTCTAGGCCTGCATCGAGTGCGAGAGGTTCGTGGGCACTCCATTCGTACTGGCTTCGCACTTCCCGTGCCGTCGCGAGAATCGCGAGTTCTGTGAGACGCTGGTCTTTGTCTGTGCCAAAACGAAGGTAAGTACTTGCCGGAAAGATATGTTCAGCCATTACTGGACTGTAGAGCCACATGGCGATTGGGCCACGCGGGCCATCCGCATAACGACTGTCTGGGTTGATGATCGCGTCATATGCACGTTGACCATCGTTGTCGAGCGAGGCACGGGTTGGGAGAGGAAGCCGAGCCCACGAATCATTATGGATATCGTCCGGGATGTCTGACTCGATTACGATACTGGGTAGAAATGGTACTTCCGCCGCGGTCTCGACCGGAGTAGTCTCGTCGGTCACTGTTTCTTGATAGTTACAGCCTGCTAGAGAAATCAGTCCTGAAAAAACAACATAGATCTTCAATCTTAATGTTGAAACTGTCTGAAGACTCATACGTCTTTCTCCTTCTAAGCTATCGGGGTTGAGAACTCCCAAGACGCCAATACTTCTTGGCATGTGCAAAAGCGACCAAGTTTACAGAGCGCTAGCACAGACGCAGTAAATGTTGTTTTTGGAAACTTTGCCCCGAGTGTTCCAATTCCAAGTGTAATGTGCGGGCTGTAAGCTTCATAGGCCGCCTCAGTGCGAAATTGGCTGACCCATCTAATGTCACGGGGACGTGGCGAATCCGCTAAATTGTTATCCAAACTACTAAAGGCACTGTTATCTCCCACTCCGACGTCGAACGTTGCCAGCTGGTCCATTAGTCGCCGGTGCAACGTTTTAAGTTCTGAAGACGGGGTGACGGTCAGTGAGGCAGTTGTCTCATTGGTGCTGGCGGCAACTAATGTTAATTCAAACGGGGGATGATCCCAGATGACACGTCTAATCGTTTCTTGAATTGCGTTTAGTTCGTTGGTCGGGCTGAATTGTTGCACTAGTGAAATATGTGGCAAATGCCGATCGTCAAAACGAAAGCCTTCTGGTGCTGCTTTGAGTTGCTTGTTTAATAATTCTACCGATGTAGCGGTTTCTGATGGTAGTAGTATTGCAACGTCCAATGCGACGAGTGGCGATGACACGTAGAGAGCCTACAACTTCGTTACAAAATAAGGTTAGTGGCCTGGATGACGGTCGAATAGATTACGGGTTGCTGGTTCCTTATGAGCGCGTGGTTTTAAGGGGTAGACGGCGTTCCACCCATTTGCTATCAATTCGGCTTGTAGGGCCATCGTTCCGTTCAGAAGGGCTGAGTCACTTGCAAAGCAATGTATTTTACGTAGGCCATTTGGATAGGCAACGATAAGGCGGAAGCCGCCATTGCTCCATTCACGAGTTTGGATCGTGAGATGCTGCCGCTGAGACGACTCTAGTCTGGTAAACGCAACCATTGTGCCTAGGTTGTTTTATCGGACGTTTGTTCCAGAGCAATAGTCGTTGATTAATTTAGCAAGGAAAATAGCCTGCAGATCCGCCGTGTTTGTTTCTGCGGACCGTTCTTTTAGCAAGAACGAAATGCTATTGCGTCAACGATGTAGTTCTTTGAGAATTCTCGTTAAGACTCGATTTTCCTCATCTGTTCCCACAGTAATTCTGAGCGTATTGGTTAGGAGAGGTTCGTCGAAATATCGCACGAATAAATTTTGGGACATAAGAGCGTCGTAAATGGTTTTCGCGCTACAGTGTGTCGGGCGAACAAGGATGAAATTCGCTTGACTTGGCCAAACATAGAAATCGAGGTTCTCAAGGGATTCGATTAGATGTGAGCGAGCGGCCACAATACGCGCGGTGACTTTCCGAGTATATTCAGTATCTCGAATTGCTACCGTGCCGAGATGTGCGGCAATGGCATCGACGTTATAGCTGTCTTTTACCTTTGTGAGCCCTTTGAGGAGACTTGGTTGCGCGATGGCGAAACCGAGGCGCAGTCCAGCAAGCCCGTGACTTTTTGATAACGTGCGAAGTACGACCACGTGATCGTATTCGCGTACCAAGTCAAGGGCAGACTCATTTGAAAATTCAACGTACGCTTCGTCTATAGCGAGGATCCCGTTGACGCCATCGGCGAGTCTGCGTAATTCGTTAAGGCTGGTTGTTGTGCCTGATGGACTATTGGGGTTCGCTACAATCGTTAGCGCAGCACTCGCGTCTTTGAGCTGAGTGGTTGGTAGTTCGTAGGTGTCATCATACGGAACCTCAATTACTGGGCAACCCTGTATATCCGCGAGCGTTCGATAAAGCACATAGGTTGGTGTCGGATAAGTAGCGCCGCGGTTGACGTCAGTCACTGCACGAAACAACTGAGTGAGGAGGTCATCACTGCCGTTTCCAGGAAGTATCCAAGAGGTATCAACGTTTAATACGTCCGCGGCAGCAGCGCGAAACTCGTCTGCAAACGGACGTGGATAGCGTCGTAGCAGGTCGATGTTGAGAACACGCAGCGCATCTCCAACTTGTGGACTTGGTGGGAACGGGTTTTCGTTGGTGTTTAGTTTGATGACAGTGGCACCATCCTCTGGTTGTTTGCCAGGCACGTACGGCTGTAGGTTCTCGATATCTGGGCGAAAACGTGGCATGACTAATTCATAATATTGTAGACGTTTAGGCGTAAGGGACTCCGTTCCGGCGGTATACTTCGTGTGCCTTGTGGCAAAGGGCATCGATTGAGATTAATGTGATTAGGTTCTTGCCTCTGAATGATAAGAGACTAACCGTGGGGGTATTCATGCTTCGTTATGGAATAATGCGACGTTTCGTGGTTACGGTGGGTGTTTGTCTTTGTGCTGCCCTTGTTCCGACTCGTGCGACTGCCCAACTAGGCCAATTGTTTGTGGAGGCCCTGGATGCTTCCGGCCAACCAATTCTTGGCTTAACGGCTGAGGATATGGAGGTCAGGATTGACGGCACTCAGGTGCCCGTTGAGTCGGCGGTGTTTGCCAATGGCCCGATGAAGATTGCCATGCTGGTTGACCACGGAAATCAGATGAACGAGGTCAATGGCACGAATCAGTTACGTGACGGGCTGAATGCTTTTCTCGATACCTTACCACCCCAGCATGAAATTGGACTGTTTTCGATTGCTCGTTCGATCAATCGGCGTGTTGATTTTACCGATGATCGTGATGAACTTCGCGAAGGGGTTGGCTTAATTTTTGCGGAGAGCGGAGCGCCTGCGGTCTTACTTGATGGGGTTAGTGAAACGTGGGAGCGCCGCTTTGACGAAGAAGATACCTACCCGGTTTTTGTGTTGGTGCTAACCGATAATTCAGAAGGTAGCGGAAATTGGAACGACGACGAGTATGCGGAACTGTTGTATACGCTCGTTGGCAGTGGCGTGACGGTGCATACAGTGGTGGTCATGACTCGTGGCGGAAGCAATGTTTCAAATACCGCGCTGAATATGTCGCAGTTTACCGGTGGACTGTATTTGAACATTAATGCTGCAACCGGGCTTGAAAGCTCTTTGACCGACCTTGCCACTCGTATGGGTGAGCATTTTGATCAGGTGGCCAACCAGTATCGAGTGCAATTTGATTGGCCGCCGGACACACAAGTATCGCTTGGCATTTCGAGTGAGCCCGGCGCTGCGGTTAGATTATTTCCAGACCGCCGGTTGCCGCAGTAATTTTGATGTCGTAGCCAGTCCAGGTAGGTTTGTTGCTCAATCAGGTGATAGTGATTGTGGGTTTCGGGGCTCTCCGATTATAAGAACTTGTTCACCTGGTGCGATAAGGCCTAAATCGTCTCTCGCAATACGTTCAATTGTGGACGGATCTGTGCGGAGGTTGTCTGCGAGCTGTCGCAGGTCATAATTTTCTTTTCGCAGCGAGTCCATCACTTTTTCAAGCGTTGTTCGTTCCGCACGAGCACGCATCACGGAAAGAACGCCCTGTTCACCTATGAGCGCATTAAGAACGAGGATACTTGTGAGTAAGCTCACCACTCCAAGGATAAGTTTTCGGGTCCGTATCTGACGAAGACGTCTTTTTTCCCGTGCGATGTCGAGTGCTTTATGACCGTGTCCGTCTGCCGTTGCCGTGCTCTCTGACTGGGCTCGGTTGCTGTTCACCACTTTTCCTTCCGGGTTTTGGTGCCGCCCACGAAGTGGCTCAATGCTTCGATAACCAAGTCCCTCAGCGAGATATCCATTTCCAGCGCACGAATCTTGCATTTTCGTAATAGATCGCGTGGAAAGTTCCGTATGTTGAGTGCGCTTAGTCCGACAGTGGGTTTATTAGGCATGTAACAATTAATACATATGTTAAAATTAATGTAATTGTAATAGATATAACAAATGATAGCAATGTAACATACGATGCAAGAAGATTGGCCAGTTCGCTAGGCCCCGTGCTGGTGCCAATAAGATTTGGGAAGTTCTGGCTTTAGCTTGCTCTAGCCCTAACGTAACTTTGCCGCAGGTGGATATCGGTGAGCGCTGGATTATCGAAAATTAGGCTTTTGAAACACTACGATCCTATTGGTATTTGTGCCTTTGGACTTATTGTTCACGCCCCAAGTATTGGCAGTTTTTGTGAATTCTTGGACATTGATCATAATGATCACGGGATCAAATCCGACGGTTATACCGGCGGGAAGGATGAGTTCTTCAAGTAGAAGGCTGGCGTTTCGGACTTCACCTACTTCAAAAGCGACGTATCCGCCGGGACGTACGATTCGGTGTAGGTCTCTTAATGTCGCTCCCATGAATATTCGCCAATCTTCTGGGTTTGCCGTCTGCGTGATATTGACCTGAGAGGAATCAATCCCGAGGAACCAACATCGCATCCAATTGTCGGCTTGATAATTCACAACATTGAGAAATGGCGGTGATGTTACGACGAGTTGTGTTGATTCAGTTGGGATGTTTGTTGCGTGACGAGCATCCTGAGTAGTGAGTCTCGCATCATGAGTACGCTGTTGGTGCGTATCCAAGTCTGTCACCCAATCCTTGAGCAGTGACTTTGATCTACGCAGGATTCTGGGCAGGATGTTCTTTCGTGGCGGTGTCTGGTCTCGAGATTTGTTGATACTTTGTTGCGCTTTGATCGAAACGGCTTGGTTGGGTGGCAGTGAATAGACGGAAAAGAATCCATCAGAGTGCCCAGTAAGCCTGTTCATTGCAACCATGCGGATCCAGTGGTCCACTGCATCGAGGTCGCCGGATGATTCTCTTGCTAAAAAGTATTCCTTCAGCGCAATGATCTGACGAAGTGTGTCAGGGTGGAAGAATGCTGTGAGTGCAGGGTATTGCTCCACCGGGTGTTCAAGATCAAGAGAATCAAGTCGCTCAACAATGTCGGCGAGCTTAGGTGGGTTTAGGCGGGGAGCGACAATGGCCGCACTAAGTGGATTGATATCGTTGCCCAGTGGTCGCCGTTCTTCGAGGAAGGCTTCTATAAGGGTTGTCCCGCGCCCCATGAAGGGGTCATAGACATAGTCTCCTCGTTTTGTGAGTCTGGAGATAAAGAATTTCGGGAGCTGTGGCTTGAAACATGCTCGATAGGAAAACTCGTGGAGGCTGTGAGCCTGACGCTGGGCACGGGTCCAGTATTCGTTAAAGGCTTTCGGGGTCGTGCCGTTTCGACCGCTACACGACCATGCGAAGGACTCGATGCGTGTCGTGGTGCCGAAGTCATCAAATGACTCGACATCACGAATGAATTCTTCTGTGGTCATCAGCACGCGAACGACACTTTCCTCTCCACCGAAAGGCACCTAGCGTTTGGGTCATGCGACCAGAGGCTATTTGCGTATTATCTTGTGAATGAAATGATACTGAGAAGGCAATGGGTGCGCTCCAAATATTTATTACGTCTATCGGAACAGTAGGCCGATGATTACCGTTGAACGACCTGCTGTTCCGCGCTAGGCTGTGAGTGCAGGCCAATGAAATATGTCTTCTAAGTCAGTTGGAGGATGGCAGATGCGAAACAAAATCGTGGGTGTGTTCTTTATTGCTGTTCTATCGGCCGCGTGGTCGTTAGAGATCAAAGCTCAGTCCGACAGTATGCCGATGCGGACACCAGACGGCCAACCGGATGTGTCAGGGGTATTTACGTTTCGGACCATCACGCCGTTTCAGCGTCCTGAGCAGTTTGCAGGCCGGGAAACACTTGGACCAGAAGACGCGGCAGCATTCGAGAAAGCCGAACGAATTCGTCAAAATCGTGACCTGTTCGATCCTGAAAAAGGGTCAGGCGGTTATCGCCCTCGGGCTGAAGGTGGTGTCCTCTCGTACAACGAATTTTGGTATGAACGCGGGATCGAACTCACCTCGGATAAACGAACTGCCCTCATCATTGACCCGGTGGATGGACGCCTTCCTCCACAGACTCCGGCTGCCCAGAAAGCCGAACAAGCTCGCCGAGCTTATATTGAAGAGCATCGGTATGACTCGTACGAAAATCGCAGCATGGGTGACCGCTGCATTATGTTTTCGAAGTCTGGGCCCCCTATACGGAACGGGGCGTACAACAATAACCTGATGATTTTTCAGACTCCGGAATATGTGACTATTTTGACGGAGCAAGCCCGGCAAGCCCGTGTGATCCCACTTGGCACGCCAGAGAAACCGTCGTTCGCACAGCTGGCGGGTGTCTCGAGAGGACATTGGGAAGGGGAAACATTGGTTATTGAGACCACCCAATTTCGGGGAAGAGAGAATGGTGGTACCGGGCCACACATGCATTTGGTGGAGCGGTTGACTCGGTTGGATCCGGATACGGTCGCGTATGAGTACACGGTCACAGATCCGACCGTGTATACGGCACCGTATACCGTCATGATGCCATTCCGGCGTACTGATGGGCCGATTTTTGAGTTTGCGTGCCATGAGGGAAATATTGGCCTCTACGGCATTCTTGCAGGTGCGAGAAATCTGGAACGTCAGGGACGCGAACTCAGACCGTGATGTGATGACCGCAGAGGGTTCCTTGCGTCGCAGCCGTTCGGACATGTCATGAATAGTCGTTCTCTACGAATTAGTGCGATGCTTCTTTTCGCCGGGGGACTGGGGGCAGGCGTGCATGCGCAGGAGAAGCTTCTCAAGCCTCTTCGCATGCATGCTGAACAGGGCGATGCGGATGCCCAGTACCGATTGGGCTCGATGTACGACTACGGTCTCGGATTTGTGCAGGATTTCCAGGATGATGGCGAAGCCGTTAAGTGGTACCGCTTGGCCGCGCAGCAACATCATGTGGAAGCCCAATTAGTGCTGGGATATCGATACCAACGTGGTGAAGGTGTGCCGAGGGATTACGTGTTGTCTTATATGTGGTTTGATCTGGCTGTGACTCGGGCATCAGGTGCGATTCGTGCGCGTGCGATTCGCGCGAGGACTGAGGTTGCAGAGTTGTTGACATTCGATGAGCGTGAGGAAGCGAAAGCGCGATCTCAGCAGTGGGACCGAGAACATCGGTTGCACTGATCTGCACGCTTTCTAAGATTCTCGTCTTCACGGAACAGGAACTGTTCGCTAAGCTTTTTATTTTTACTTTGAGGTAAAAAAGATTCCCAAGGAGATGACGAGATGCTTGGTGAGAAAATCGCAGAAATTAAAGCGACAGCCGTGACAAAAATCCTGCCTGCCAATGGTTCGAAGCCACGCTTTGAAACGGTAACGGAAGGTTCGGGTACGGTCCTGGGTGTCGAAGTTACTGCCATGACGACGTATTGGTCTGAAATGGATGCCGACGGCACGCTCTATGGCGAATGTCCCAATCAGGGGGTGTTGATGAGCAAAGACGGTCCCGTGACAGTCATCGCAAATGGCGCCGGGCGACTGACTGAGGACGGCGGCGCAAGTTTCAGAGGGTCGGCGTTCTTTAAGACCGCAGTGCCAACGTTATCCCGCTTGAATGGGATTTGCCTGGTACACGAGTGGGATGTTGATGCCGACGGGAATGGAACATGGAACCTTTGGGAGTGGAAGTAGTCAGAGTCTCAGCTATTTAAAACTGCCGGTGATACGTTTGTAACACCGGTGCTCAAAAAGGCGGCCACCTGGACCGCCTTTTTGATTTAGAGCGGGAATTGAACCACCGAATGATGGAAACTCGTATTTAATTCCGACATGAAGGTATTCTCGCTCGTCGTCTACGTTGTCCTGCAATTGCTGTGCTTACCGCTGCTCATCGTGGGTGTGTTGCTTGGGGCCTATCGGCAGATGGTGGTCAGTAAGCGTCTCGGTCTGTCCAACACGGCGATTAAGGTGATCCAGGCGCGGTGGACCATGGACCGGTTCGGTTAACGAATGTGTTGCCGAATGCATCGTCCGTCGGCCTGTGGCTGGTCCTCTTTCCACTGTGGGTCAAGTACAAAATCTGTGGCGACTTATTTTTGTATCCGACCGTAGTGGCAGTCGGGTCTGAGGGTCTTGCAAATGTTTTGATAGCCCGGACACTGTATATCGATCGCATGATTCGATCGGCCGTCACTCATGTCGAACAAGTGGTCGTGTTGGGAGTCGGGTACGATGTGCGGTGCTACGCTGAGTTGAAACGAGAAGGCCTGTCGTGTTTCGAAGTGAACCAGTCCGCGGTGCAACAGCACAAAAGGGCGAATCTTAAACACGCTGGAATTAATACGTCTGATGTCACGTTTGTCGAAGTAGATTTTCGTCAAGACGAGGTGTTTAGTAAACTTTGTGCAAACGGCTATGACATCTGTAAGCGCACACTGTTTCTCTGGGAGGGCGTGACGCTATATCTGTCCGAAGACGATGTCCGGAAGATGTTACGAGGCATCCGTGCCCATGCGCCATCTGACAGTGTGTTGGTGCGGATTTTTATGACCTCGAGAAGATGCTGGCTCGAATGAAGCAGAGTAAGGAGGTTATAAACAAGGCGGGGAAATACACCGGGGATGAGTTGGGGTTCAGTCTGTCATTTGGGGACGACTGCGACCAGGCGCTCAATCGCTTTCTCAATAGTGAAGACCTGACAACTGGGCATACCTATTTTCTAGGAAAAATGAGCAAACTCTGGCCGTTCGTGGTCGTGTCCGAAGTCCGGCTGTAGCAGTGCACGTGCACCCTGCGGGTGACGAACTTTCATTGAACCGTCTGTCATGCCGCGGTAGGCTAGACCGATGATGACCAGACCCTATGCGTTTCTGTGTGCTGCCGGCTTGCTGGTTGCGGTGTTCTGTGCCATTCCGAGCGCCCAATCGGCGTATCCGGACGCTGTGCCCTGCGAGCCAGACGGCGATGTGTCGTTCGTGTGTGGACTGACGAACCCTGAGGATTTGTACCAGATACCTCAGACACCGTGGGTCGTCGCGTCTGGTCGAGTATCGGATGTCGAAGGGCCTATTTATATGGTCGACGCGCGTGATTCCAGTACACGCGTGGTATTTCCTGAGAATGCGTTAGCGCCGCGGCATGACACGTCACTTTACGGGGCCTGCCCGGGTCCGACGAGTCGATTCCAGCCGCACGGCCTGACGCTTCGGGAAGGTCAGAGTGACGTGCACACGTTATACGTGGTTGGTCATGGTGACCGGGAAGCAATTGAGGTCTTCGACCTGACTGTTCAGGGGGCTACGCCGTCGCTTCGATGGGTGGGGTGCATTATCTCGCCGGAAGGCACACAACGGATCAACTCGATTAGTGCGGTGCCCGGCGGTTCGCTAGTAGCGACGAATTTCGATAGGGCTGGTGGTGAATTGTGGGAATGGCACCCGGATAGTGGATGGACGGAAGTTCCAGGAAGCCAGATGCCTGGACCGAATGGTCTGGTTTCCTCACCAGACGGTCAATGGTTGTATGTGGGCGGTTGGAGTGACCAGGCGCTGGTCCGTGTGTCGCGAGGAAGGAACCCGGTGCAGACGGATGTCATTCCCGTCGGATTCAACGTTGACAACCTTCGGTGGGGAAATGATGGAGACGTTGTTGTCGCTGGGCATATCACGCGATGTGATGACGGGAGTCCATGTGAACTGTCCGTTGCGCGCGTTGCGAAAGTGAATCCAGAGACGTTTAACGTGCGACAACTGGTCGACTACAAGGGTAATGACTTTTTTCGACTGGGGACTGTTGCGCTTGATGTGGGCGACGAGATCTGGGTCGGCGGTATCCGGGGTAGCTTTGGTATCGCAAGGTTTCCCGCCGAGTGAAGGAGAGTACGATGCGGCGCTGGCTACAGACGATATCCATCTGCATTTGGGCTGGGCTTGTTCCGGTGTCGGTGCAGGACGCTCAAGCGGAGCAACTTCCGGATGACGTAAACCGAGTGTCCCGCAGTCGACTCCCTCCCATTTATCGTGAGGAACTGGATCCGGTGCGCCGGCAGACGTATGACGCGGTGAGGCAAACCGAAGATGTGGAACGTAGTGGCATGGGTGCCGGAGTTCTTCGGCTTCATGGCTCTGGTACCGATCTACGGTTTTCCGGTCCGCTCGGTCGTCGGTTGACTGAGGTCGCTATTTTGACAACGGCCCGCGAAATCGACCAACCCTACGAGTGGGCACTGCATGAACTCGATGCTTTAGCGGTTGGCGTGGATGAAGTAATTATCGACATTGTTCGTCATCGGAAACCGACGTCCGGCGTTGGTGACCCGGAAGCGATCATTATGGACGTTGGTCGTGAGCTGTTGACGACCCGCAGGCTTGGCGCAGAGACGTACGCGCATGCACTGCAGGTACTTGGGAAAACAAACCTCGTTGATTTAATTGATTTGATTGGACGGTACACTGCTACAGGGGCGACACTCACTGCGGTGAATCAACAGATGCCGATGGGGTGGCGACAATCGCTTCCACTCCCGTTTACCTACCCCGAGGATATTTACCCAGATTCCAGGAGTCGACTGCCTCTCAGGTCCGGACCGTACGAGACGTCCGTCAGTGCACTGTACGGCCGTATGGCGTCACCGGGCGGCATTGGTCCTGGGCAAATTCGCGCGTATGGTGAAGGAACACAGACACTTGAAGCGAGGATTGGGAAGCGCTTGGAAATGCTTGCGGTGCTGGTCACAGCCAGGGCACATAATTCGCAGTATGACTGGACGATGCATGAGCCGCTGGCACTGGAGGCCGGCCTGGAACGAGAAGTGATTGATATTGTGAGGTATCGTCGATCGATCGACGACCTTGCTGACAACGATGCCACTCTTGTGGCATTTGCCCGAGAGTTATTTGGTGATCACAACGTACAGGCCGACACATACGCACGGGCTAAGAGGGCGTTCGGTGAAACCACCCTTGTTGATATCGTTGCCTTAATGGGAGCGCATGCGGCAGATGCAGTGATGTTTGCCGGATTCGACCAGCAGCTTCCTGAGGGTGTTGACCCTTTGCTGCCACTCCCGTAGAAATTGAGAGAAAATCCGTTCGGCGAGGCGAATGATATGCCGTTCTCGTTGAACCACAAGCTTTGCAGGGGTAGGCTACAACCGTCATGACTCAACGCTATTCCTATTTGTTCGTGTTCTTACCGTTTTGGCTGGTCGTTTCAGGATTGTTCTTCGTGGGAGACTTGCCCTTTGGACTGAGAGCACCAGTGGTGGATGTTGTCGAGGCGGCGCAGCAGCCAGCGGAGGACGGTGGATTCACGGCAGACCAGGTGTCTGCTGGGTTTACAGTGTACGCGCGCGAGTGCGGCGAGTGCCACGGCGTAAACCTCGACGGCGTGGAAGCCCCACCACTTCGGGGTGCCGACTTCTTAAATGGATGGGCCGGCCAGACAACGGACGAATTGATTACCTACGTCGAGGAAGCGATGCCACCTGGGCTCGGTGGATCGCTGAGTGCAGAGGTGTATCTGAACATTGTGGCGTACATCCTTGCGGAGAACGGAGCTCGCCCCGGAGACGTCGCACTGACGTCTGATGCGACCGTGATGATCGGTGATGCCGCAGACGTGGCAGAAGCGCAGCGCGCGGCGCGAGAAGGGGAAACACCTCGCCGCCGGCCATCACGGTTTGTGAACCATGAGGTACAACAACCACTCAGTCTGGTCACGGATGCACTCCTGCAGGATCCGCCCCCGGGTGATTGGCTCAATTGGCGGCGGACTCGGAACAGTCATGGGTACAGTCCGTTGGATCAGGTAACCCGTGACAATGTTGACGACCTGCAACTGTCATGGGTGTTGTCGATCCGGGAAGGCAATAACCAAACAACGCCGCTAGTGCATGACGGGGTGATGTTTTTAGCGAACCCGGGGGATGTGGTTCAGGCGATTGATGCGCTAACGGGCAACGTTATTTGGGAGTACCGGTCGCCGTTGCCTGATGATGCACGGCAACGAGGTCCGACCCGGACACTCGCTCTCTATGGCGACAAGGTCTATCTTGCGACTCATGATGGTGCGATCGTGGCGATCGATGCGGCGACGGGCGCTGAGGTGTGGCGCACCGTGAAGGCAGACTACTCCTTAGGGTTTACGCAAAACGGCGGACCGGTGGTGGCCAATGGTGTGGTTGTGAGTGGTGTGAATGGCTGCGAGCGCTATAAAGAACAGACGTGTTTTATTACCGGGCACGACCCCGATACCGGTGAAGAACTTTGGCGCACTTCGACGATTGCGCTACCGGGTGACCCCAACAATGCCTCGTGGGGCGACACGCCCCCATATCTTCGCGCGGGGGGGGATATGTGGATCCCGGGTAGTTATGACGCAGGCCTGAATCTGTTCTACATCGGGACCGCACAGGCCAAGCCGTGGGTGGCGAGGAGTCGCGGGATGACCACGGGCCAAGATGCGCTCTATACCAACTCGACATTAGCGTTAAACCCACAGACGGGCCAGGTCGAATGGTATTTCCAGCATGTGCCCGGAGAAACGCTTGATCTCGATATTGTCTATGAGCGCGTCCTAATCGATGTGGATGGAGAACAGTGGTTGTTCACGATCGGGAAAGACGGGATTTTATGGAAACTGGACCGGCGCACGGGTGCATTCGTCGAACTGCGTGAAACGATTTATCAGGACGTCTTCGAGACCGTCGATCGGGAAACCGGACGCCTCGAATATCGGCAAGACATTCGTGATGCCGACGTGGGTAGTCGCGTTGCCGCGTGTCCGAGCTTGCTGGGTGGGCATAACTGGCAAGCGTCGGCGTACCACCCAGGTGCCGGGGTTCTTGTGATTCCGTTGCATCAGGCGTGTATGTATTTGACTGGACGTGACGTTGAGTTTGTTGAGGGTGGTGGCGGAACCGCAGGTCGGTGGGAATTGCGAGAGATGCCGGGGACGAATGGGAACGTCGGGAAACTTGCGGCGTATGATGTGCGGACGATGGAAGAGTTGTGGAGTCGGGAGCAGCGGTCACCATTTTTAACGTCGTCGCTTACAACGGCCGGCGGCCTTGTATTTGCGGGTGATGCCGACCGCTATTATCGGGCATTTGATATCGAGACGGGCGACGTGCTGTGGGAGACACGTCTTGGCGCCGCGGCACACGGGTATCCAATTACGTACGAGGCGGGTGGGCGACAGTTTATTGCCGTGCCTGCCTCGCATGGTGGGGTATTACGCAGTCTCAGTACGCAACTGAATCCGGAGGTGTATTTGCCTGAAGGAGGAAATGCACTCTACGTGTTCGCCTTGCCGGAATGATTTGCGACCATGACTTATATGCTTCGTGATTAGCTTCGTTTAATCTACTTTGACGGGAAGTTAGGCTACACGGATTACTTTTGTTTTAATTATCAGTACTCATTGTTAAACCGGTGTTGTGTCTACAATGGATTGCCTGAAAAGCGTCACTTGCCCGTTTCATTTCGTGCGTAAATTATGCGCGGTTGTTGCCAATTTTTCAGAAGAAGAACGCTAAAATACACAGAAGTTCAAAAGTGGAATTTTTATTAGTAAAAATGGTGCCGAGGGACAGAATCGAACTGTCGACACACGGATTTTCAGTCCGTTGCTCTACCGACTGAGCTACCTCGGCATGTCTTGTAGCGCGGAACACTATTGAACTTGAGAAAATAACGCACTCGGTGGCATCCGCGCAAGGTAAGGTATTTAAATGAGACAGTTTCTAACTCTTTTTGTCGTCTTGGTTTTCTTCCCGATGTCTAGTGTGGCTCAGGAGGTCAATGTTATTGAGCATCAACTCGACAACGGATTGACAGTTCTGCTTGTACCCAAATCTGGCGATCCAAACGTCGCTGCTGGCTGGGTGGCAAAGGTCGGGTCAGTGAATGAAAGACCGGGGATTACAGGTGTTGCGCATCTGTTCGAACACATGATGTTTAAGGGGACGCATGCGCTTGGGACACAGGATATTTCCCAAGACCTTGAAATTATTGAACAGTTGGACGCGCTTCGCGTGGAGATTCAGGCCGAGGAAGTTGAACTCGATCGCCGGTTTCAACTGGGGCAACTGGATGACCCGAATGATCCGGGGGCACGGAGTTCAAGGCATCAAGAACTGCTCGATCAGTTTGACGAATTGCTAGCGAGACAAAGCGAACTGCTGATCAAAGAAGACTTTAGTCGAATCTATACCGCTGAAGGTGCGTCAGGGATGAACGCTGGTACTAGCTACGATTTCACGATCTATTTCATTAATGTGCCGGCGAACAAGTTGGAACTCTGGTTTTGGATGGAGAGCGACCGATTACTGAACCCAGTGTTCCGAGAGTTTTATGCTGAGCGAAGCGTTGTGCATGAAGAGCGTCGTTTGCGAACAGACAGTACGCCAATCGGAAAATTTCAAGAACAGTTTGAAGCGATGTTCTGGCAGTCGTCGCCGTACGGATGGCCGGTTGTTGGGTGGCCCAGTGATCTTGAAGGCATTACCCGTGAAGAGGCACTGACTTTTTTTGACACGTACTACGCACCAAATAATCTGGCAGCCGCACTTGTAGGTGACTTTGATCCGGACGAGGCGATCGAATTAGCGGAACGCTATTTTGGACGACTGTCGCGAGGCGTCCGTCCTCCTCTAGAGCCAAGAACTCGGGAGATGCCTCAGCTTGCAGAAAAGCGGATGGTGGCATCGGCTGACACGAATCCTCAAGTCTCCATTCGGTATCACTCAGTGCGTGACGGTCATGTCGACGAGCCGCCACTTGTTGTGCTTGGACAACTGCTGAATGGTCGCACAGGGCGTTTGTATAAAGCACTTGTTGAGGAGCAGGAGGTTGCGACTTCAGCCTTTGGCGGACAGTCCGGATACAAGTATGAGGGGATGTTCGAACTACGAGGGACCGCAACGCAGGGCAGCACGCCCGAAGAGGTCGAATCGGCTATCTACACCGAGCTTGACCGTCTTAAAAATGAGCTTGTGCCAGAGCGAGAACTTCAAAAGGTGAAGAATCAGAATGCTGCCGGGACGTTCAGGGATTTGCGTAGTAATTATGGACTGCTGATGCAGTTGCTGATTCGAGAAAGTAATCGGGGATGGGAACACATCAATACAGATCCAGCACTGTACGATGCCGTAACACCGGAAGACATTATGCGTGTCGCAAACACGTACTTTACGCCGGAGAGTCGTGCGGTAGCGATTTACTACCGGACGGAAGGCGAAGAAACTGAGGCCGACCCCTTGTTGGCTGGCTTGAGTGATGAGGAACAGCAACAAATTCGTCAGGTGCGCACCATGATTAGTCAGATGGACGCGCCGCAACTGACGGAATTTCTAGGGCAAGCAGAACAGATGATGAGTCAGGCACCGCCCGATGCACAGGATGCTGCACAGGCGATGATTGCTGTGATTCAACAGCGATTGGAAGAACTTGAAGGTGGACAATAATGAGTAATGGTGTGAGGGCGCATATCGTTGTCTTTGTTGCAGTCTGTGTTTTTGGAGTCGGCGTAAGCCCACTGCAAGACCTTCAGGCTCAAACGATCCCAAGCCACCCGCGTGAACTGACCTTCGATGGCCTAACCTTTGATCCCCCTGAGGCGGCCTCGCATCGGCATGAGTTAGACAATGGTGTTGTGATGTATGTGGTCCCGGATCACTCACTTCCACTGGTGACAGTATCTGTTCTTGTTCGCACAGGAGGCTATCTTGATCCGACTGGGAAACCGGGAGTCGCGGCGCTCACGGGTAGCCAGATGCGCGCTGGTGGAACCGAGAGTTTGACACCCTCAGAATACGATGAAGAGGTTGCATTTCTTGCGGCTGAGATTGGCAGCGCGATTGGTGACACATCTGGTAGAGCAACGGTCAATAGTTTGACGAAGGATTTGGATGTGTCACTTAAGCTGCTATTCGATATGCTCCGGCATCCTCGCTTCGATCCGGCGCGTCTTGATCTGGCAAAAAGCCAGGGTGTTCGGCAGATGGAGCAACGGAATGACAGCACGCAAAGTATTGAGATGCGAGAGTGGAGGCGTTTACTTCGGGGCGACGCGCACTTTACGACGGCGCCGACCACGCGTGACAGTCTTGAATCGATAACACGTGATGATCTAGTTGCCTTTCATCGAGAGTACTACCATCCTGGAAACTTTATTTTTTCGGTATCAGGGGATGTTGAGGCCGAAATCATCGGTCCAAAGCTTGAAGCGTTAATGTCAGATTGGCCAGTGCGTACACCGGTGTCAGTGCCTGTTCCAGAACCAAACCACGAACTTGACCCAGGTATTTATTTGGTCGACAAACAGGACGTGAATCAGGGGCGCGTCGTGATTGGTCACCTCGGAACTATGCGTGACAATCCGGATCGGTATGCGCTCATGGTGATGAACGATATTCTCGGCGGTGGTGGTTTTGCGGCGCGTCTTATGACTCGGATACGCTCGGATGAGGGACTTGCTTACAGTGCGTACTCATCGTTTGGATTGGGCACGTATTACCCCGGCGCATTTCGTGTGAGTTATCAATCCCGGAGTGAGACAGTTGTACGTGCCGCAGCAATCGTTCTTGAAGAAATCGATAAGATGCGGGAAGGCATCGTGTCGGAAGCAGAATTACGTACATCAAAGGCCTCGTTTGTGGATACTTTTAGTCGAAACTTTTCTAGTGCAGCCTCAACGGCTGGTTTGTTTGCGAACGACGAGTACACCGGTCGAGACCCGTCTTACCTGACGACCTACCGCGATCGTATTAGTAGTGTGAGTGGTGATGATGTGTTACGCGTTGCAAGGGAATATCTCGACCCCGATAATTTGGTCGTTTTGATTGTCGGTGATCGCGAGACGATTGAGGCCGGGGATCCTGACAATCCAGGTTTTTCATTCGAGGATCTCTTAGTTGGCGAGGTCACTGAGATTCCTCTTCCGGATCCATTCACAATGGAATACTCGACCCTGCCGTGACACGGCGCCTCGAATCTCGCGTGTGGCCGAATAAGGCTTCTGGCCAAGTTTATCCAGAATGCCAGGACGCTCGGCCGGCTACCGGGATCTGTTTTTCCGGCGGTGGCACGCGGTCGTATGCGGCAACTATTGGCCAACTTCGAGGACTTGCTGAAGTCGGTTTACTCGATCGTATTGGCTATGTGTCAGCTGTTTCTGGAGGAGCGTGGGCAGCAACAGCGTTTACATATTATGCTGGCCCTGGTCAGACAAACCGCGAGATTCTTGGACCGGTTGCTCAGCCGGAAGAACTCGATGCGGCAACATTATCTCGATTGTCTGAGTCGGAACTCGGGGTTGCCGCCACGCGTGATTTTCGCCAGACACTAATATCATTACACCAGTCGTCAGCCGTAGCGGTTGATCGTATTTGGAGCCATGCGGTTGCGGAAACGTTTTTGGCTCCATTTGGGTTATTTGAAGCCGACCGTCCTTATGCATTTACATTTGATAGTGTTTCTGCGGAAGAAATTCGCAGACGGAATCCGACGATTGAACCGTTGCATCAAGTGCGAAATGGCCGCGAGGCGCCTTACCTCGTCACACATGCGACGTTGAATTGGCCTTCAGATAGTGACAGTGAGGTTTGGAAAGTTGGATTTGAATATTCTCCACTGTATTGCGGTTCGCCTGTATTGCATCACTTGGAGTCGAACGGACAGTCTATTTCTGTGGGTGGCGGACTAGTTGAAAGTTGTGCATTTGGCTGCGAACCTCCACTTGTGCCCATCGATGCTGAAGGCTGCATAACTGTCAAACAGACACACCCCTTCACGCTGGCTGATGTGATTGGTGCCACGAGTGCCTTTAGGACTGCAGACCGAGACAATCGTTTCTATCCACATGCTCAATGCTGGCCAGTGACAACGGGATTGGTTCAGGGCGGGCGGTACCTTTTTAGCGATGGAGGTGACCTGGAGAATTTTGGACTTATTTCGCTTCTGCGTCGGAAGGTGCGTTCAATCGTGGTATTCGTCAATACGGTCTGGCCTTTGTTACTTTCTATTAACCCAGACGACGGATGGCCTGTTGACCCAACACCAGAAGCACGGGTCATGGACCCATTTATTGCGCCATTATTCGGAGCTCCCAATAAATCATTTCCCAAGAACAGAGTCTTTGTTGAAAGTGATTTTTCGTTACTTCATCGAGCGTTACAAGAAGCTAAGCGACGTAAGGGCGTCGTTGCGGCCACGATGACTCATCAGGTCCAAGAGAACCCGTGGTGGGGAATAGAGGGTGGATGGGATGTTCGAATATGTTGGATGTATAACGAACGTATTGCCGAGTGGGAGGAGCGACTACCGCTGGAAACACGGCGATGGATCCAAGGCGGTTGTTCAGGTGAAGATTCTGGTTTTTTGGATAATTTCCCGCATTATCGAACGCAAGGACAGAACCCTGGGGCGCTTATTCGTTTAACACCTATCCAAGTAAACCTTTTGTCGCATCTCGGTTGCTGGGCCACGATGCGACAGACCGAGCAGCTGAATGACCTTTTTGATAGGGCTTAGTCATGTTTTCTTTATCGGTCTTCGCTTTCCGTTCTAATTAAAATATTTTATCGAAAATACGTTAATCTATGGTCTAACAGTCATGGTGCATGCGAGCAGTCAGTTTGATTTCATCGATATGATCGTTCGTGACAGTCAGGTGGGCAGATAAAGTCATGACAGGCGGCCAGCGAAGACGGCGTGAAGTCTTTCCGCCATTCAACCGACTGGTGTCCCGTGGGACTGTTATTTACTTGGTTTTCTTTGTGACCAGCCTGTTGTTGTTCAATGCCATTGTTGGTGAAAGAGGAATGATGGCGACGATCGTAGCGAATCGTCAGTATGCAACCTTGTCGGAAAGCATTGCCTGGTTACGGTCTGAGAATGAGGCACTACGAGACGAGGCACGTCGCCTACGGTATGAACCTTCGGTTATTGAAGAAATCGCACGTCGTGAACTTGGTTTAGTTCGTCGTGGCGAGCGTGTGTTTATCGTTCCTTCTGCTTCCCGTAACTAATACTACCGGTTACGAAAATGCTTCCGGCAAGACCGACGAGCCATCCGGCAATTACGTCGAATGGATAGTGGACTCCCAAATAGATTCGTGAAAATGCAACGGCTGCCGCCATTGGCCAGACCAAAGGGCCTGCAGCCGGAGAAAGTCGCGTTACTGCGTAAGCTCCTGCAGCTGCCGTTGCCGTATGTCCAGAGGGGAAGGACGGCGTCGATGGGAAAGGAATCACGTGACTTATCGCCGCAGGATTGTGCTCGTATGGTCGACTGCGATCGATTAATGGTTTGAGCGCGACATTAACGATACCGATTACAAAAAGCACGGCTAACAGAACTCTCCATAACCCAGGAAAGTCTCGATTACGCATTGCGATAATGGCTGCCGTGATGACCCATACCAAACCCGCCGATCCGACCAGACTGAACGCCCACATGAGTCCAGTGGCCCACGTTGGGTGCGGGAGTTGGTGAATCCACGAAAAGACTGCTACATCGACCCCATGCAGTGCGTCTAACATGTGATGCTGGACTTATGTTTGCGCTGCGTTATTTGTAGATGTTTCGCTGTCAGGCAGAAGACCGAGGGCTTTTCGAACTTGTTCTTCGATCTTGCTTGAGAGTTCAGGCTTGTCTTTAAAAAGTGTTTTAACGTTCTCGCGCCCTTGCCCGAGACGTTCTCCGCTATACGAGAACCACGCTCCGCTTTTTTCAATAATTTTGTGTTCAACGGCAATGTCGAGGAGGTCGCCTTCAAGAGAAATTCCTTCACCGTACATGATGTCGAATTCTGCGATACGGAATGGCGGGGCGACTTTGTTCTTGACGACTTTGACCCTGGTTCGTCCTCCGACTACACGGTCAGCGTCTTTGATGGCGCCGATCCGACGGATGTCAATGCGGACGGACGAGTAAAATTTCAAGGCACGTCCGCCGGTGGTTGTTTCTGGGTTACCGAACATGACGCCGATTTTTTCTCGAAGTTGATTAATGAAGACTAAGCACGTGTGAGATTTGGCAACGACGCCTGTCAATTTCCTTAATGCTTGTGACATAAGACGTGCTTGAAGGCCGACTTGAGCATCGCCCATTTCTCCTTCGATCTCAGCACGTGGAACGAGAGCAGCGACAGAGTCAACAACCACGACGTCGACTGCGCCGGAACGAATAAGTGTCTCTACAATTTCAAGGGCTTGTTCACCGTGGTCTGGTTGGGATACGAGAAGGTTTTCAAGGTCAACACCAAGTTTGGTTGCGTAGACCGGGTCTAGTGCATGCTCAGCGTCGACGAAGGCTGCATTACCTCCTGTTGCTTGTGCATTTGCAATGACTTGCAATGCCAGAGTGGTTTTACCCGAGGCTTCAGGGCCGTAGATTTCTACGACGCGGCCTCGAGGCACGCCGCCAACGCCTAACGCGTAATCAATGCTGATCGAACCGGTTGGGATGCTTTCGATTGTTGAGACAGAGCCTTTTTCGCCAAGTCTCATAATCGAGCCCTTGCCGAACTGCTTTTCAATTTGGCCAACGGCCATGTCGATGGCTTTCGAGCGTTCTTTTTCGAGGCGTTCGGTATTGGGCATGCCGTTCTCCGTTTTACTAGTAGTACACAGGAATGCGCGTAACTGCGCATTTTAGAAGTCAGCGGCAGTCATGTCAAGCGAAACTAATAATGGATAGCTCTATAAGTTGTTGATTGATATATACTTATTTGAACCAATACTTTCGCCTTTTCCTGTGGGATAGCTAATAGTGAATGTGTAGTACGCTGGATTTAATGCGAATTGAGTCATCCGGATTGCTGGGACGTACAGTAGCCGTTACGGTAGCTTTTTTTGGTTTATGGTTCGTAGTTCTTTCTGGACAGGTCTCGGTGCCACCTCAAGAAGACCGGTCCGTTCATGATTATGCTGATGTGCTTGCGCCCTCCGTTATTGCAACTATGGAGCAGCAGCATCGCGCGCTGTTTACTCAAACGGAGGTGGCAGTCGTTATCGTGACTATCGATACTCTTGATGGTGAAAATGCGTCTGATTTTGGCCTGAGAATTGCTGAGTCGTGGCGACCTGGGAATCGGGCAACAGAGCGGGGGATCGTTGTTGTACTTGCCGTTAACGACCGTGACGTTGCGATTCAGACGGGCTATGGAGCTGAGAGTTTTTTGCCGGATGCCCGAGTTGGTACCATTCTTGACGGGGCTAGGCCCGCGTTGGCGCAAAATGACTGGTCGGCTGGCGTACTTTCGATAAGCCAGGCACTAGTAGGAACAGCTTCCTCCGAATTTGGAGTGCCTGTGAATGGCATGGTGCCTGTACCACGAGCCGTCCGCGGTCGCGAGAGCCCTGGGAATAATTTGCTCGGCCTACTCGGGATGATCGTCATGGGCTATTTGTTCTTTCGTCATCCCAATCTATTTTTCTTGCTCATGTTGTCTGGGATGGGTCGTGGTATGGGGGGGGGCGGTGGATTTCGTGGTGGCGGTTTTGGTGGTGGTGGCGGTTTTGGTGGTTTTGGCGGTGGCGGTTTTGGCGGCGGTGGTGCAAGTCGAGGGTTTTAGTGGAGATTTGCTTGTTTAAGGATATAAATTATTTATGGCGACTGACGTGAGTACGCATCCGGCAATAATCAAACTCTTAAAGGGACTTAAAGCAGCTGTGCCTCAGGACTTAGTGAGCGTTGTGTTGTACGGGTCAGCCGCACGCGGTGAGTACGAAAAGGCAAGCAGTGACCTTAACGTTTTAGTCGTTGTCGAGGATCTTACTCCGGCGACTCTCGGGGCGCTCAGTGGCCCCATCACAAAGTGGGTTCGTGGCGGCCAACCGTCGCCACGGCTATTGGCCCCTTCCATCATTCGTGATTCAGCTGACGTGTTCCCAATTGAATTTTTGGATTTACTAGCTGCTCATCAGGTTCTTTATGGTGCTGACCCATTCGAGGGTCTTGATATTCATGTGCATCACTTGCGAATTCAATGCGAGCGTGAGTTGAGAGAAAAGATGATGCGTTTGCGAGAGGCTTACCTCGAACTACACAGCAGTGAACGAAAACTAAAACGTTTATTGACAGATTCGTATTCAACGTTTGTGGCGCTCTTTCGAGGTTGTCTACACTTACACGGTGACGATGTTCCAGCTAATCACGAGAAAGTCGTAGATATGTTTACTACCCTTGCCGAGCTCGATCGGGCTCCATTTGAGGAAGTGGCGCGGTTAAAGCACGGACAATCTTCGTCGCAAGAACCAAAGAAATTGTTTGCTCGTTATTACGAAGAGCTTGGCAAAGCAGTGTCAAGAGTTGATCGATTTGAGTCGTCACTCGGAGGATTGAACGAATGAAGAAAGGACTAATTGCACTCGGCGTCGTCTTACTGCTTGTGTTTATGTTCGCTGGTTCATTGATCGGTCGGTATAACGGGTTTGTGACGGCGAATGAGCAAATTGATGGGGCATGGGCTCAGGTAGAGAACGTACTCCAGCGTCGTGGCGACTTAATTCCAAATCTTGTGTCGACGGTGCAGGGCTTTGCTGAGCAGGAAAGAGAGATTTTTACCGAGGTGGCAAATGCGCGAAGTCGATTGGCGGG
>MDTE01139741.1_pt1 | contig 26934 bp, 22 predicted proteins | sample 811231 | NCBI WGS metagenome assembly MDTE01 (sample SAMN05326651, study PRJNA326480) | marine metagenome | isolation source: seawater | place: Indian Ocean: Red Sea | collected 2010
TACAAAAACCTCAACAGACGTTCTATCAATAAAAATATCTAGATCAACAGTCCTGCTTTCACTATCATAATTTTCATAAAAGGCACCATTAATCTCATTATAGCTAAGACCAAAATCAGCAATAGAATTACCATTGTAAGTAACTAAGAATCGATAACCTTGAATGAATTCTACTTTGGCTTTTATCCGAAAAAGATCTCCCTCAATTCTTTTTAACTCTTTATTAATATCTGCTTCCGTTTTTTTAGGTTTATTAATTTCAATGTTAGACCAAGAATGAGTTTTTTTATGCAATTTATCTAATTCTTTTATTGGTGCACTATACATACGGATCCCATTTGGTGTTGACCTTAGAGTAAGCTCAGTAGGCAAAAGTATTAACTGACCAAATGGCATCTTCCCGCCATGATCAAGACCTCTTCCCCAAGCAAATTGGATACGCCTTCCAGGAGTATTATCGTAAGTTTGCGCTGCATATAAAGCACCATCCGTATATTTTAACTTTCTGGTGTCAGGCTTAAATTTATAACCATCAAAATCTCCTAATACATATGTTCCAGAAGCTCCATAAGTAACCCATTTTGTATTATTGACATCACCATCAATGGGAAGTTCAAAAAGTTCAGGACATTCATAAAAACCTTCTAAATGGCTAATATGCTTCCAATCCTTTAAATCATCTGAATGGTAAATAGAGTTTCCATTTCTCTCATATAAACTCATTACCCATTTCTTTATTGGATCATGCCAAAATATTGCAGGATCTCTAGTTTCTTTTCCCCATTGAGCTTTAGAGTCTAATACTGGATTTCCATTGTATTTTGTTAGTGTGCGACCGTTATCATTACTATATGCTAAATGTTGAGTTTGGTGTGAATCATAATCATCTAATTTCTTCCATGCTGAATAAATAGCTACAAGGGGAGGATCTTCACCAGTTTGAAAACCCGAGGTATTATTATGATCTACAACAGCACAACCTGACCACATATCGCCAAAATCATCAGGGTACAATTTAATTCCAAGTTCTTCCCAATGAACTAAATCCTTACTGACAGCATGTCCCCAATGCATGTTTCCCCATTCAATTTCATAGGGATTATGTTGATAATAGAGATGATATTCACCATTATAGTAGGCTAATCCATTAGGATCGTTATTCCATCCTCTCCTAGAGGTAAAATGGAACTGAGGTCGTCGAGTCTCCTTGTACAGACTGTCCTCTCCAGCAAATTTTTCAGATTGGTAGATTTTTTTAAAACCTGATCTTTTTTCAGGAAATTTTAAAGTCAAGTTTTTAGAATCAATATTTGACATATCATAAAAAACCCAGTAGTCAGGATCACCATCACTGAGTCGGATAAAAAACTCTCTTAGTTTTTCACCACCTACCTCTATAGTCATTGTCTCTCTCTCCTGAGAAGCGGAAACAGGAAAATTGAGGTATCGATCTTTTATTTTGATCTTCCTTTTTACATCCTTAGATAACAGTGGAGCAACCAATAATAGAATAACTAATAAGTTGATTTTTTTCATAAGCCTTAACCTCGTTTATCGATAAACATTAAAGTCCGATCTAAGTGAATTTCCCCAACCCCTGGGATTTCTTAATAATTTCTTACCATCTACTGAGTCAATGTAGAATTGATGTTTTCTCAGGGAATAAACTACTCAAGCCACGTATTGTCATTGAATCATTCAACACAATTTGATGAAAAGAAGGCTGATGACCTTCAGATTAATCATTATAGATACTTTTCATCTGCCAGGCATCAAACGCGATCAGTTCAGCCTCAGAGCCCTGCGCTCGCAAGGATATTCCATCACTATCTTTCAAGCCAGGATATACCCTTTGGGCAACACATTGTTTTCCGTTAGCAAATACTTCCACCACACTTTTATCAATGAATATCCGAAGTTTCAGTATTTCATCAGATTCCAGAACTATGGGACCAGTTTCGGGAGCCCGAGACCGCACGTCAGGTAATATTGAGGAGTAAGATGATTCAATGGTAATCAAGCTAGCAATTGTTCTCTTCGTGCGCGGTTTTCTGCCATAATCTGGCCAGAGAGGACCCTGCCGAGGGACATCAATACCATATGGCGTGAATCCACGTTTTCCTCGGTCTTTTTGGAAAATAATACGAGTATATTCTTCTTTATTTGGGGAGCGAAACACATTCATTTCTACCATCTGGGCGTCCTTAGGATCTATCTCAGCAATAATTTCCATTGCTTTTCCACGTATATTTTCCAAAACAATTTCTTTGTTCGCCGGGAGTGTCATCCCACCAACCTTCTGGTGCTCATAACGCAATGATTCTATATCCCCAAAGGGCTCTATCCCAATTTCGCTTTCTCCAATCATTGTTAATCTTCGAGGCAAACTCATCATTTGATTCCAACCCTGGGTAGGTTTCCCATCATTAATATTGAAAATTATGATAACTCCTCCTTTTCCATCGGGTGCAGCTGATGGCGCATGAACACCACCTGGCCGAGATGCGCCAAAATTAAATTTCCCGTGGTTGGTCACTAAGAACTTATCCCTCTCTTTATCATAGTCACCCAATAAATATTGTCCGCCCGATGTATGGCTGAAGAATGGTAGAATATGTTGGTTGCCAATCGGCCAGAAATAAGGACAAGCCCCATCATCATTCACACGGGTAAAACGGTCTTCTTCAACAAAAGGATGCATATAGTCCCAATTTATCAAATCCTTAGATTTAAAAAGAAAGTTTGCCCGAATGTACTTCTTATCAGGCCCCACAGCTCTCCTACCGCCTGAAAGGGAATAATACATGCCGTCCTTTTTCCAAATACAGGGATCAAACACACTGTAGGGATCATCCATTTTTGGCTGTGGAATCACAGCTTTTCCCGTCAGTTTTTCCCAGTTCAGCAATAGAGGGTCGCTTGATACTGCAACCATGTTTCCGACTCTAGTACCATGATACATGGCTATTACCCTGTCTTTTTCTACCAAGGCCGAGCCAGAAAAGACATGCTCTTCTGGATTAGGGTAAATCGCATAAGGTAAATCCCGCCAATGGATCAAATCGTCACTTACAGCGTGCCCCCAATGCTGACGCGGATCTTCAGGTGGATACCCCTGGTAAAACAGGTGCCAACGGCCTTGCCAGAAACTTAACCCGTTGGGATCATTAAGTCGGTTCTCCGGACTAATGAAATGATACAACGGAACATATGGATCAGCAGCTAGTTTTTTTCTCGACTCCCTAAATCGAATTAAAAGGGGATTTCTTTTTAACTGCTTTTCTTGCTCCTCTAATGTCGTTGCAAAACTGAACTTAGGAACCTTAGATGTGTAATCTTGAGATTCTTGTTGAGAGAAAACTGAACTAACTAAGAACGGAAAAATGAATAAGTTTATCATCTTCATCATCTGAAATCTTCCCGAATAAAAAAATCGCGATTTTGTACTGGATTTAATTTCTTAAACCCTTATTCCAAAACCGCGACTAATTGTTACTCTTCTAAAGAGTTAAATCTTATTAAGATCTAGCTCCCAGTTTAATAACCGGTATTCTGAATATAAGCACCCTCAGTCAGGTTAATCTGATTTTGAGGAATTGGAACATATTCATGACGACCTTTAGTAAACTGTGCATCATTAAGGTGAGCAAACATCTGATTTTCTCTTTCGAAATAAGCATTAATTGTCTCAGCGGCAATACCCCAACGAACGAGATCAAAGAACCTATGTCCTTCAAAGGCAAATTCTATGAAACGTTCCCATTGGAGGGCTTTAAGAGCAAAGTCAGCTGTCCATGTACAATTCACACCATCTTCATATTCACTAATATTATAATTAGCTACTGCTGAACCATCGGAATGAACCAACCAATCAGTACTTTCAGCAGCTCTTCCTCTAATCTGATTGATTAAAGGCAGTGCATCAGCATGATTACCAGTCTGAATTAGAGCTTCAGCTTTCATTAGAAGAATATCATCATAGCGAATGATATCTAAATCTCTCGAAGTACCAAAAAATGGTCCGATTTTCTTAAAAGCAGGATTCTCATGATGCTCAGCTTCTTTCAAACTTGAAAGGTATCCATAAATTTCAGGTACCCTTCTACCACCTTTAGTCATTAAAAATGTAGGATCATATTTGAATGGATGAGTTGGCAAAGCAATTGAATGATCTAATCTTGGATCAACCGTTGGTCCAGTTGGACCCATATCTATACCATCCAATGATTCTAGTGCCGCCCATGTATCAGCTTCATAAAGAATTTCATCATTATAACCTTCAAACAAGGGTAAACCATCTTTGGTTTCAAAAGCACTAAGCATTGAGTAACTAGGATTATGGAAATCACAGCAACCGTATGGCCCAAGCATATTATAATTCAAACTTGTAGCCATTTGTATTCTACCATTTGTTGTTCCATCTTCTATAGAATACCTGATACTAAATACACTTTCCACACCACTTTCATACTCTGGAACAAAATTCTTACCAAAATCATCATGAAGAGCAAATGCACCAGAATTAATAATAACATCACAGAGTGAAATAACTTCGGCAAGTTTACCTGTATTTACGTTTGTAACATTATGGCTCGCATCTTGTTCATAAGCTTGGTACAATTTTGTCTTTGCAAGATATGCTGTAGCTGCGTATTTATTTACACGCCCTACTTGTGCTTGAACAGCGGGAAGATTGTCAACGCCAAATTGGAAATCAGCGGCAATTTTATCCCATAATTCCTGATCCGATAATTCCTGATTTCCTACCGTTTTAATATCAGCAAATTCGACTGTTTCATCAATCCAAGGAAGTCTTTTAAAGATTCGTTTTGCCACAAAATAAAAATGGCCTCTAACGAAACGAGCTTCAGCTTTTCTTTGTTCTAAAAGATCCCATGACTCTTCTAGTGTATTAAGCTTCCTTAACGCCTCATTAGCACGGTGAATCCCATCAAACATTTCCTGCCAATTCCAATCCCAGCGATCTTCATCCGTAGTAATTAATGAATGAACCTCTAATCTATGATAGGGATATTGGTCAGCAACAGAACCGCCTCCTTTAAAAGAATCCTCGGCACGCACACTTCCCCAAAACCACATATGGGAATGGGCACGGGTCCAGAAATCATTACCCATCATTGCATAAGCTGCAGTGACAAGACCATCAACTGTTTCAGCTGTGGTTAACTGTTCACCACTAACCGTACCTTTAGGTTTGTAATCAAGAAAGTCCTCAGAACAAGATGTCATAATAAATGCACTAAGAACTGTCAAAACTATTTTAGAATGTTTCATTTGGTTTTTCATCCTCATTTAAATTGTTAATCAACAGGCTGTGGGCCCTAGAATAAATCCCAGTTTAAGCCAAAGCTAATTCTTGTTGGAATTGGAGATCTGGCTTGACCTCTATCAATAATTGTATCTCTAGTACCAGATCCACCACGAGACTCAGGATCTTGGCCCCAGAATTTTCTCTCGCCTGTTTTTTGGTATGTCAACCAAAGATTTTCACCCATTACATATAAAGTAATTGGGGGAATACCCAAGCTAGACCTTAACTCAGCTGGTACACGCCAACTTAGCTGCACATTCCTGAGTTTAAAATAAGAATGGTTTGTTATAGTACGCGAAGCTGTCCGTCCTTCATCATTTGGACCAACTAATGATAAAGCTGGCTGCGTTCTATCAGGATTTTGCTTTGTCCAGGTTTCAGTAAGAGCGGATTTACCAAAGTTCATACCATTGGATACTCTCGTATTAAAACCAATGTATGAATCGCCTCTATATTGACCATGAATTCCCGACATAAACGAAGTAAGTGTAAAATCATTATAGCGAAGTTCTACGTTTATACCATACTCAGCTATTGGCAAAGTAGTTCCCAACCATGTTTGGTCATAAGAATCGACTTTACCATCACCATTTCTATCTACATACCTTACTCTTCCTACCCCTTTACCAATCTGCTCAGCATGACCATCTACTTCACTTTGATTCTGGAATATACCATCCGATTCATAACCAAAAATAGATGTCTGAGAACGTCCGATAATTGTTTGTTCTACGTTACCTGCATAAGCCTTGACGACAGCATCTGGCAAATAAGTAATCTTATCTTCAGCCGCTGATACAAGACCCGTAATATTATATGAGAATCCACCGGCATCACCACGGATACCAAGTGTAAACTCAAAACCCGAGTTTTCTATAGTAGCACCGTTCTCATAACGTTCGGCACCTTCTCCTGCTGCGGCAGGACTTGGAGGTTTAATTAGAATATCCTTTGTTTCACGAGTAAAGTAATCAAATGAACCAAAGATTTTTTCATCATTAAAGCCATAGTCAATACCAACATTAATCTCTTCCGTTGTTTCCCATTTCAATGCAGAGTTACCAGTTTGTTCCTTTGAGAAACCTGATGGAAGGGTTCCAGTATTAACACCATTTAAATCATATGCTGTGCCCTGACCCAACCATGTAGCTGTCCATTCTGGGGATCGAAGGTCACCCATAGCAGAATAATTTGGCTTATAAAGACCAAAACGAGCTTCATTACCAATTTCCTGATTACCAACTTTTCCGTAACCAACCCGAAGTTTTAGGTTAGAAATAGCATCAACTGTGAAAAAAGGTTCATTATTAATTCTCCAACCCAATGTAAAAGCTGGGAAAGCACCCCAAGCATTATCTGAACCAAATCGAGAAGAGCCATCATAACGCAAGGTTGCTGATGCTAAATATCTGTTAGAAAATGCATAGTTTACTTTACCAAAATATGAAAGAAGCTGGTAGCCAGTAGTTGTACCTTGGACAGTTTGCAAACCAGTACCTGCACTCATATTTAATATATAATCATAATCATCATTCAAGACAAAGTTCTCTTTGTAACCCCTCTGGTAATGATAATTCTCTTTAATAGCTTCCGTACCAACGAGAACACTTGCTCTACTATCACCAAATTCTAGGTCATATGTTGCAGTGTTTGAAAAAGTCCAGTTGATACGATCACCATTCAACTCATCTAAACTGTTAACTGAACGACCTAGGAAGCCTGTTTGATATGTTTCTTCGACCCACCAATCATGCGAATTGGTATAGTCTAGACCGAAACTTGATCTTACTCTGAGGTTTTCTATAGGAGAAATCTCCGCAAACACATTACCAAAGGCTTTTCTTCTGTTATCACGATTTTTTCTGTGAATATAAAGCATGTGAAGAGGACTATTCCTATCAGAATAACCAGCCCCAAGAGGACCAGACCAATCTCCACTCTCAGTATAAACAGGCAACGTAGCTTGCATTGACCTTGCCAAACCAAACATGCCAGCGCCACCCAAATCTGTAGGCTCAGGTACTTCACTTGTTGTAGCTAAGGTTAGGTTTTGGCCTACTGTTAAAAGACCATTTGCTACTTTATGGGTAGAATTAAGACGCATAGTCATTTTTTCAAAGTCTTGATATTTCATGACACTCTGAGATTTCAAATAACCAAGACCCAGAAGAGCTTGACTGTTTTCAGTACCTCCTGAAATGGTAATATTATTATCTGTCATTTGACCAGTACGATAAACTGCATCTTGCCAATCAGTTCCAACAGGTCCCTGAGCTTTCATATTAGAAGAAGCGTCACCAGAAACCCATTCCACAATATTAACTTTATTTAACTGAGGGTTATCATAATCACCATTCCAGTCATAAGTATAAATAGCAGCATGAGCGGCAGGATCAGTTCCATCGTTCATAGAAGCTTGCCACATAGCCCGACCTCTTTCCTCAGCTGTAAGAGGAGTATCTCTTCTTCCATAGTTGGACGACATTGTCTTAGAGGAAAAGTTTACTTTTACTTTTCCTACTTCACCGGACTTAGTAGTTACAATGATAACACCATTTGCAGCTCTAGCACCGTAAATGGAAGAAGCAGACGCATCTTTAAGAACCTGAACAGAAGCAATAGTATTTACATCCATACTAGCAAATACATCTGGACTAGTAGTTGGAACACCGTCAATAATAAAAAGAGGATTATTATTTCCAAGAGTATTTAAACCACGTACAAGAAGACTCGCTACTTCACCACTTGCTCGTCCACTTTGTTCAATATAAACACCAGGAACTCGACCTTGAAGTGCTTCTAGAGGACTTGATTTAGTTGCATTAGCAACAGGCTCTAAGTCTACAACAGAAACAGCACCAGTCAGATCAACTTTCCGCTCAGTTTTATATCCTGTGACAACTAATTCTTCACCCGCCATAAGAACATCAATGGCTAATGCAACATCAATATTAGAACGACCATTGACGTTAACCTCAGCTGTTTCATATCCTATGAAAGAAAATACCAATACGGCATCTGACGCAACGTTATTGATAGCATAACCACCATCAGCATCCGTTGTTGTACCTTGGGATGTTCCTTGAACTAAAATATTTACCCCTACAAGACCTTCTCCAGATGGTCCAGCAGTCACAGTTCCACTAACAGAAACCTGTTGAGCTTGTAATAAGCCAAACATCAACATAATAATAGGAATTGATTTACGCATTATTTCATTACCCCTTTTATTTTCAATTTTTAATATAGCACAACCCTAGCCTTAACCCCGGATTGCACATATTTTGCTAAAGTTTAAGGATCACCACAAACCATAGTCAAGCTATTTTTTTACTATTTTTTTATTTTTTTTGCTTAATTGTAACTTCTTCATTAATGGGAAGGTTTGAATAATATTCTTTTTCACCATTAGACCATTTTACAACAACAGAATCAAAATCTAATGAATTAGACGCCCCGAAAGTTATTATTTTCTCTGATTGTGATAGATATGAAGAACCCGCCTTGACTCTACGGTAATTCCATTTTCCATCTATTTTTACACCAATTTCGCTACCTATTGCATCTCGATTGCCTTTATTTGATAAAAGTTTAAACCTAAGATAATTTCTGGCAGGTTTGGAATTTGGTTGATTTAATTCATTCCTCCATAAAAATACTGGCCCAGCATTTTCAGTAACCAATACGTCTAAGTCTCCATCCTTATCATAATCTGCGTAAGCAGCACCCCTACCTACTATAGGTTTTCCAATAGTGGAACTATCATAAGCCTTCAAAAGGTCAAAAGTTCCTGAGCCACGATTAAGATATAGATGAGGTAATTGACGAAACTGAAATCCATCCTGCCTCTGTTCAATCTCAATTTGGATATGACCGTTCAAAGCAAGTAAGTCAAGATCCATATCTAAGTCAACATCAAATAGAAAAAGACCAAAGGTTAATATTTGCAAACTTGGTCTACCAATATTTGAAATAGCAGCACGATCCATAAAAAAACCATTTCCCATATGCCTAAATACACCAATCATTTCATCTTGGAAATTTCCTACAAAAATAGAAACTTCATTATTCCTATCTACTGGCCCAGCATCAATACCCATTCCAGCACGAGCACTTCCTGTCTCGTCAACAGCTATTCCAGCCTCAAGACCCCTCTCTGAAAAGGAACCATCCTTATTATTAACATAAAGTAAATTATGTTCTAAATCATTTGCAACTGCCAAGTCAGACCATCCATCTTTATTATAATCAATTTCTACTACACCAAGTGTTTTCCCTGGAGCAGGAAGAAAGCCAGCTTCCTTAGTCCGATCAGAAAAAGTGCCGTCACCGTTATTTTTATAGAATCTGCTAGCTTCACCATCATATATATTAGGTGTACAATATCCTTTTTTTCCTTGAAATGAGCACCAAATATCCGTCTCAGGAGACCATCGGGTATAATTTCCAATATATAGATCAAGCCAACCATCTTTATCACCATCAAAAAATATAGCCGATGTGCTTAGCCTAGCACCATTAGCAATACCTGATTCTTTTCCAATTTCTATGAACTTACTATTATCATTACGAAAAAACATATTTTCAGAAAGCGTTGTAAGAAGGAAATCTTCATCACCATCATTGTCATAATCGCTAACAGCTATACCAAGACCATAAGTTGAAAATTCTTTCAATCCTGCTTCTAATGTTTTATCAGAAAACGTACCATCGCCGTTATTTTTATAAAGTGCAAGAACCGGAATGTTCTTAGCGCTTCTTCCAGGCCAAGTTCCTCCTCGTACTAATAATATGTCTTGCCATCCGTCATTATCATAATCAATAAATCCTCCTCCCCCTCCCATAGGTTCTGGAAACCATTTTTCTCCAAATGCTCCATTCTCATGTAAAAAATCACCTAAACCCGATTCGATAGTGACATCTACAAACTTGATGGAATTCATTTGATCTACTTTCGTACTTATATCAGATTTTTTTTCATTTCCTCTATTACAACCTGTTATAATTAAAAATCCTAAAACAATACAAATATTTAATACAAAATTCCGCATCATATTATTCCCAAGTAAACTATTAAAAAACATCATACTAAGATCCAAGAATACGTTAAACAATCCCATTTCCTACTTATGGTTTTAAATCACAACATAAATAGATGCTAAGAAAAGATTGGTTCCAAACCTAGAAGTTAATAATTGAATTTGGATAGTTTACTAAAATCATAAATATTTATAGAAACAAAGTTGTCAATAAATTCTTTGAATTGCTATTTTATATAGTTAATTGGACTTAGACAAATTAGTTTTCTCGGAAAGAAAATTATTAGATTCAAAAATGTTAGCTACTTCAAATAACAAAAAATATTCGACATTTTTTCTTTTCTTTTTACTATTCCTTTTTTCGAGTTGTTCTCGATCTATAAGTGAAAATGAAATTGAAGAAAGAGATGGAGTTTTTTTTAGGAAAGGCAAAACGCAACCTTATACTGGGATTGTAATTGAAAAATTCGAAAATGGTGATAAATATTATGAAAATCGCTATAAAGATGGATTCCCAAATGGTAAATGGATCTACTGGAATGAAAATGGTGAAAAGGTTTCAGAGCATCTCTATCAAAATGGTGAGTTGCTAGGAAAATGGTCATTTAATTTTTCCTATTTTGAAAATGGCCAAAAAGAAAGACAGGAAACTTATAAGGATAATAATTTAGACGGATTACTAATTCAATGGTTTGAAAATGGCCAAAAAGAAAGAGAAGCAAGTTACAGCAAGGGCAAACTAGATGGAGAATTAATAACTTGGTATGAAAATGGACAAAAGAGATTTGAAGGAACCTATAAAGAAGGGGAAGCATATGGAAGATGGGTTCGCTGGTATGAAAATGGTAACAAAGAAGAAGAAGGCTCTTCAAGTGAATGGCAAAAAGATGGGAAATTTACAAAATGGTATGTTAATGGCAATAAATTAGAGGAAGGAACATACAACAAAGGAAAACCAGACGGAACATTTACTCAATGGTATGAAACTGGGCAAAAGGAAATTCAAGAAACATTTGACAATGGAAAACAAGATTCTCTATTCATTCACTGGTATGAAAATGGACAAAAAAAGAATGAAGGTTTTTATAAAAATGAAATGCTTGAAGGAGAATTAAAAAGATGGCATGAAAATGGTCAGATACTTTCAATCATAGAAATGAAAAAAGGGAAATCCAATGGTATTGGCAAAGGTTGGTATGAAAACGGCATCAAAGAATATGAAGGAACTTACAGAAATGGTCAGGTGCATGGATCATGGTCTTATTGGTATGACAATGGTCAAAAAAGATTCCAAGGAAAATATAATAATGGAATTGAACATGGGAAATTAACCGATTGGAATGTAAATGGAGAAAAAACCAAAGAAAGATTATATATAGATGGATTACTTACTGATGAATGGCTATTTGCTTATGAATATTTTGATAATGGAAAGAAAAAAAATGTGGCCTCATTTAAAAATGGTAAAGTAGATGGAAAATTAACTTCCTGGTATAACAATGGTCAAAAAGAATTTGAAGGAATGTATGAAGAAGGAAAACAGGAAGGTAAATGGATATGGTGGAATAAAGTTGGAGTAAAAGAAAGGGAAGCTCATTTTATTAATGGGCAATTAAATGGAAAGAGGATTTATTGGTATGAAAATGGTAACAAATGGGCTGAAGGCAATTATTTAAATGGAGAAAAAAATGGGGAATGGATTTATTATAATAAGGATGGATCGATTCAATCTGTTGAAAATCACAATAAAAATTTGAATAAGAAAGATCAATAATAATCTCTCTGCTACCTAATCCTAATTTTAAACCTGTACCTATTGTTCAATCTTCAGTGTCATAGAAAAATTGATATCCACCTAAATTCCTTTAATCCAACCACCATCTACAGGTAAAGAAACACCTGTGATATAACTTGCCTTATCACTTACAAGGAATATAGCTGCTGAGGCAAACTCTTCAGGCGTGCCAAATCTCTTCATTGGTATAGAGTCTATAGCTTTTGCAAAATTAGGATTATCTGATATTAATTGCTTTAATCGATCAGTCATTGTCCAACCTGGCATGATATTATTAACAGTTATACCTGTACTTGCAACTTCATTAGATAGACTTTTTACAAATCCAACAAGGCCCGTTCTGATTGCATTGGAAGTTATAAGATTCTCTATTGGCTGTTTTACTGTCATAGATGTTATGGTTAAAATCCTACCATAACCATTCTTTTTCATGCTTGGCAATACTCTCTTTATAATATCCGTAGCGCTTAAAAAAAGATGGTTGAAAACTTGCTCCCAATCATTCAGGTTAAATTGCTCAAACTGTCCTGTTGGTGGACCTCCAGTATTAGTGACCAAGATATCAATTCGCCCCCATTTTTTCATAGCTAAATCAACTAGGTTTTTTCTTTCTGAAATCCTTGAAATATCACAAGGTATTGGAAGAACTTCCGAACCTGTATCATTCCTCATTTCCTCTGCAGTAGAAAAAAGGGTTGTTTCATCTCTTCCACAAATTACAACCTTAGCTCCCTCCTGTACTAATCCACAGGCTATACTTTTACCAAGACCTTTACTGGAAGCAAGAATTAGAGCTACTCTATCTTTTAAATTTAAATTCATTTATTTCTTAGATAATCATCTGAACCATCAATCCAGTCTTGCCTAGGTGGTGAGAAAGTATCCACAACTTCTACATCTTCCAACATTAATGCTTCATGTGGAAGATTTCCAGGAATAACCACTACTTCTCCAGCGAATAAGTCTAAGGTTTTTTCTCGATTCTCTCCAAACCAAAATCTAATCGAACCTGATATAACTTGAGAAATTTGTTCATTTTCATGATAATGAAGTGGCACAATGAATCCTTCTTTAATTTTCATTTTTGCTACCATGATATTTTTTCCATAAATAATCTGGCGCTTTAAGGAAGAATTCACTTCTTCTACATTTATATTTGACCAGTTTAACTTATCAATCATATAAAAACCCCTTATAATATATAATGTGAAACAAGCATATCAATTAGTAAAACTAATTTGTCTAAATCAAAATTACTTTAAGTAAGTTTAATTAATGCTAGAAATCTATAATAGCTATTCACTCCAAATTCCCGAAATCTTTCTAATCTTAATTAGTAGTGTCGCATTTGGAATGGCAAAAACAGGGCTAGGTGGTTTCGGAATGTTGGCCGTACCAATTATGGCTGGTATTTTCGGAGCAAAACCTTCAACAGGAATTGTGCTTATCCTCTTAATATTTGCTGACGTATTTGGTGTGTGGTTTTATCATAGAGATGCAGATATGAGAATGATAATGAGACTATCTCCAAGTACCATCTTTGGCATATTCCTTGGAATCATTATTGGAGATAATATTAGTGATACTCACTTCGCTTTTCTAATGGCAACTATATTAATACTAGGTGCCTTCCTCATGGCTATTAATATGAATGATAGACTAAAGGTTAAGCCAGGTCTTACACTTTCATTCGTTACTGGTACCTTTGCAGGAATTTCAACAATGATTGGCAACTCAGCAGGGCCAGTAATGTCAATCTATTTTCTCTCTATGGGTTTAAGAAAAAATAGATTCATTGGAACTGGGGCCTGGTTTTTCTTAATGGTAAATTTGTTCAAACTTCCTTTTCATATTTTCATTTGGAAAACTATAGATGCAAAAACTTTTCTACTTGACTTAACTTTAATTCCCGCCATTGTCATTGGAGCTTTTATGGGAGTTTGGATCGTAAAAAAAATTCCTGAAAAACCGTATCGTTTTATTGTAATTGTATCTGTTATAATTGCAGCAATACAAATGAGTTTGAATAGTATTTAATATACTAAGGCATTACCGAAGACTTAATAATAACTCTTCCATTCGACCAAGTCCTCTTTTTAGATAATCCGCTGGAGTTCCAAAACCAATTCTTATATGACCATCTATCCCAAACCATTTTCCAGGCATAACTAGTACACTTTTTTTATCTCTAAGTTTTTTTATTAAATCAACAGAAGGGATTTCAAGATTATACTTTGGGAAAGCAATCGCAGCAGCTTCTGGCTCAATTAAAGTAAAAAGACCTTCTTGACCCTTAATCCAATTTTTTAAGATCTTAAGATTTTCATTCAAAAAATCTGTTGTACTACCAAGCAGTTGCTTCCTCCGCTTTGGCTGTAATACTCTACTAGCAATAAAATCACTGACTATTCCTGTTGAAATAGTAGTATAATCGTGAAGCTTCCAACAATCCCATATTGTACTTGGGTCGGCAACTGTCCATCCAAGCCGGAGTCCAGGAAGACGATACGCTTTAGACAATCCAGAATTAATTATATCCTTCTGCCTTCCCGTATACATGCTGTCAGATTCTACTCCAGATAATTCCGCACCGCGGTAAACCTCATCAGAAAGTAAATAAAGGTCATATTCCTCAGCTATACGTCGGACTTCTGACATCGATTCAGCTGACATGATTGCACCCGTTGGATTATTAGGGGTACAAACTGCAATCATTTTTGTCTTTGAAGTAATTAGCGAATTCAATTCATCTAAATCTATTTGCCAATTAAACTCAGGACGAAGCTTTATAGGCTTTACTTCTACACCAATGCTTTCGGCTAGGTTTCCAATCTGCAAATAATTTGGTACCATATAGATCAATTCATCTCCAGTCTCCAAAACAGTCATGGTACAGAGGAAGTTTGCCTCCGCTGAACCATTTGTTATTAGCACATTTTCAGGTGTTGTGTCAGGGTAAAAATTTGCTACTAATTCTCTTAGTTCTAACGAACCATTAGCCTCTGGATAGTAAAGTTCCATGTTTGATAATTCTTCAAATTCTTCATTGGTTATAATCTGTTTTATACTTAGAGGATGGACACCGCTCTCTGAGAGATTATAGTCAACCTTATGCTCCCATATTGACATATTTCTCTCGAGCTCAAATGTATTAAATCTCATTATTTATTTTCTCCTTTTTAGGATATTAATTATTGTTAAATGGTCAATAAAATGTGGTTTCTTCTAATATCTAATTAACTAATTTCCTTTAATTGTTTTCTGCTGATATTCCCACCACAAAGTATTATAACAACGTTTTTTCCTATCCATTTATTTGATTGTCTTAAAAAGCCTGCTATAGCAAGTGCAGCGGATCCTTCAATAGTAAAATTTTCATTTTCCATGAATGCTATTAATGAGGATGCTATTTCTTCCTCTGATACTAGAACATAATCATCGATAAATTCTTGGCAAAAGTCAAAAGTTATAGAACCCTCCTCAACTCCACCGGCTGTTCCATCTGAAAGGGTTGGTTTAGACTTAAAATCAGCAATTCTTCCAGCTTCAATGGATTTATGCATAATTGGAGAGTTTTCTGGCGAACATGCGACCATACTAATATTATAGCCGGCTTCTTTAATACAGCCTGCGACACCTGATATTAAACCACCACCACCAAGAGAAATGAAAATGCTATCAGCATGTGGGCATTGTTCTAACAATTCTATACCAATAGTTCCTTGCCCTGCAATTACATCAGTATCATTATACGGAGAAATATAGTTCATCCCCTTTATTGAAGAAAATTTTCGTGCTTCTCTTTCTGAGATTACACAGTCATTACCAAACTGTTTTATTTCTACACCATATTTTTTTATTCTTTCAAGTTTATACTCTGATACATTACTAGGTGTGAAAATAAGTCCAGAAATTTTTAGTATTGACATTGCCCGTGCAATAGCAACTCCATGATTCCCAGTAGAGGCCGTGATAATACCTTTAGACCTTTCTTCATCAGAAAGAGAAAATAATTTATTTAGCGCACCCCTAAACTTGAAAGATCCCGTGTGTTGGAAGTTCTCACATTTAAGAAATACATTAGCGCCAGTTTCATCGCTAAGCCATGAGCTTCTCTTCAATGGTGTTGAAACAATATATCTATTGATGCGTTTTGAAGCATCTAAAGATGATTTATGAACATTCATTATTATGAAATTTCCATGGATAAGTTTTGCTTAATAATGGAAAATACAAGGGTGATAGACTAGATCAAATTGGTTTTGAGTGTAATTGGATGGGGTTTAAGTGATATTGGGCACAAAGGAAAAGACGAAATTCTAAAGATGAAGAAAAAAAATAAACCTTCAAATTACTTTGAACCATAATGGAACAAACCCTAAACTCAAACAAAATCAAATATTCATTGAAATAATTGAAGCATTTTTTAGACTTTATTAATTTGTAATAAATTAATTTATTTGCACTAGCCATGATCGTACATTATTTGATAACAATCAGTAAAGGACTACTAGTTGAAAATTTGGACATTTAAAGGTGGATACGATAATAACCTTACCTATCTTTTATCAGATGGATACTCTAATGAGGCAGGGATCATAGATGCGGCTGTGCCATTAAGCAGTATTCAACCTACAATAATTAAAGAAGATTTATCCCCTCAGAAATTGCTAATTACTCACTTACATTCCGATCACATTATGTACCTTAGCGAATACACTAAATCATTTCCTAATATGGAAGTATGTGTTTCAAAAGTGTCTCCTAAATCGACAGAAAAAAGGGTTTTATCAGATGAAGAAAAGTTAAAAATTGGTTCCCTTAGTTTTACAACCTTACATACGCCAGGGCATACACCTGATAGTTGCTGCTTTTATTCTGAAGATGTGCTTTTCAGTGGCGACACAGTATTTGTAGGTCGAACAGGTAGAACAATTTCAGCCATGAGTAATACACGACAACTTTTCCAATCCATTACAAAAAAAATTCTTACCCTCCCAAAAAATACAAGAATCTATCCTGGCCATGACTATGGACAGGTTCAGAATATTACGCTTGAAGAAAATATTAAAATAAGCCCACTACTCAGAGCAAAGGATGAACAAGATTTTGTACTTAGAATGAAAGAATATGAAAAATCTCGTTAATCAATACAAAATAAGGAGAAATAAGATGAAACAGTATGGATGGGGACTCTTTGCAGGACTTCTTTTAGCTGTTTCCTTCACAATAGTAACAGCCACATCAAACCCTCAAGATGATTCCATTAAAGTATATCTTTCTCAACTTGAGGAATTCCTACGGGAAGAAATGTCAAAAAGCAGTATTGCTGGTCGTTTCCAACTCCAGTCATTCAGCATAGATAGAACACACTGGCATTACATGATGGATACAGCTACAGGAAAACTTTATCGCATGGAATTAGGTAGAACCCCTGACAGAAGTGAATGGAAATTAATGGCACAAGGTCTTTTAGAAGAAACCGAAAAATCCAAAGCTGAAGTTGATACCCTTCGAAATTAGTGGCTCCTAGAAAACGATTAATTAAAGAAAATCTTTTTCTATTAGAACCGGAACTTTCAGCTAAAGATATAGTTCTTTTTACTAATGGGATCAACTTATTCAATCGTGGTATGTATTGGGATGCACATGAATCATGGGAAGAAATCTGGCAAAAACTTGGTGATGAATCCGAAGATGATTGGGAAATTTTACTAAGAGGACTTATTCAAGTAGCTGCTAGTCTTCATTGTGTATTCCTTAATAAAAAACGTGGTGCCCGAGGAAACCTAAAAAAAGGGTGGTCAAAAATATCACTTTGGAATGGTACCTTTCTTGGTCTGGATTTAAGTAACTTAAGTGAAGAGATAGAAGGAAGATTAGATTGCCCTGAATGTATGACAGGATATATACTTAAATGAATATTGCATAATGAAATTACAGAAAGTAATAATTTTCTCCATTGCTATCCTCTTTTCAATTTCTTGTTCGGATGGAACTTTGGATTTTAGAGAAGCAACAGCCAAAGATATTCTTTCAGCTGTAGAAGAGTATAAAGGTGAAAAAGCTGTATTAGTAAATTATTGGGCTACTTGGTGCGTACCCTGTATTGAAGAATTCCCGATGATTGTAGAATTATCAAAACAATTTTCAGATCAAACTAAAGTATTTTTTGTCTCAGCAGATTTCCTTGAACATAAAGATAAAGCAAAAGAGTATCTTAAAAGACAAGGTGTTCAAGGTATTTCTTTTATCAAAAATGAAAAAGATAACGATTTCATCAATGGTATTCATAAAAATTGGTCTGGAGCATTACCCTTTACAATCGTATATGACAAAAATACTGGAAGTGTTGTAGATTTATGGGAAGCAAAAAAGCCAAAGTCAAGATTTTTGGCAGCTATTAATAAAGCCTTAAATGAAGGAGTTAAATTGTGAAAAAAATTAATCTATTAATTTTGCCACTATTATTTGTATCGTCATTTGCAACAGAGCTTGAGATTGGATCTAAAATTCCACTTGCTAATGTTAAAATGGAAGATATCAGTGGTAAAGATATCAGCCTTAATGATGTAATGGGTGGCAACGGTTTGTTGGTGGTTTTTTCTTGTAACACTTGTCCTTTTGTAGATGCTTGGGAAGACCGTTACATTAAAGTATCTAATGAATACCAAGAAAAAGGTGTTGGTATGGTAGCTATTAACTCAAACGAGGGAACACGGAATAGCGGAGACAATTTAAAAGACATGAAAAATCGTGCTAAAAAGGCTAAATATGATTTTTTCTATACTCTTGATAAAGGTTCTAAACTGGCCTCAGCTTTTGGTGCAACTAAGACTCCACATATCTTCTTATTCAATAAAAAAGGTGAACTTGTATATCGTGGTGCAATTGATGATAATGCAAAAGCTAATAGGGTTGAAACTAACTACTTAATGGATGCAATAGATGCAATGATTGCTGGAAAAAAGGTTGGAATGACATCAACAAAAGCAATAGGCTGCACCATCAAGTTCACATCAAACTAAAATATAATTATTATCTTTCTAGATTATTGTATTGACTTATATTTAGCGGAGCGTGGCGCAGTCCGGTAGCGCACCTGGTTTGGGACCAGGGGGTCGGGAGTTCAAATCTCCCCGCTCCGACTTTAGATAGAACTATTTTAACGAAGTTGTTTTTATATGGTCTCTATCTTGATTCTACCTCTTTCTATTTGTACTATTGGTAATAGAAATATATAATTACATTACTAGAATAATTCGAAAAATATTTTTTTTCATCTCGAAAGGAAAAACCAATGAGTAATATCCGATATGGGTCTCAATTATATACTTGGCAAATGTCTGGAAAAAAATATCTCGGAAAAATGCCTCATATGTTAAATATCATAAGAAAAGCAGGTTTCAGGGGAATAGAACCGGATGTTCCGATTATGATGGGAAAATATTTTGAAAGTACGAACCAAACAAAAGAACTCTTGGAAAAAGAATCTCTTGAACTTGGTGCATTGTGTATTCCTGGAGATTGGCGGAATCCTAAAGAGAATGAGAAAGAACGGTGGTTATCTGATAAAACACTTGAGTTTTTACAAGATTTCCCTAACTCACACTTAATGCTTTCCCATAACGATGGAGAGGACCGTTCTGACCTTATAGTTCGTCAGCAGAACTGCCTGGCTTGCATCAATAGTATTGCCAAGAGAGCTAATGATATGGGAATAAGTTGCTCCGTGCACGTTAATTCAGAAATAGGCTCGGTATTCAGGACAGAAGAAGATTACAAGATTTTGTTGGACGGACTTGATACTAGTGTAATTGGCTGGTGTCCAGATTCAGGACATATTGTTAATGGTGGAATGGATGTATATACTATTTTTCAAGAGTACATATCAGTTATCAAGCACCTACATTTTAAAGACATCACATCTGAAGGCATCTGGGCCCCAATGGGTAAAGGAATTACGGATTTCCCGCGATTGATAAAAATGCTACAGGATAATAATTTTGATGGCTGGGTGATGATCGAAGAAGAATCGCCAAATGCTGAGAAAAACCCTGATGCGGCAACATTAATAAATGGTAAATACCTGGTTGATACACTTCTACCGTTAGGTCCTTGAATCCTCAAATTAAAAAAAGATCTATTGATCAAATATTAACGAGTGCTGAAGGAAATTAAATAATATGGATACGATGTTCAAAAATGGGAAAATCGTAGTATTAGCAATGGATCATCCAGCCTATATGCCTGTTAAGGGTCTTACTTCTCCTGGTAAAATAATAAAAGATCTGGGACCTTACTTGGATGCCTTTATCGTGAATTTTGGGGTCGCAAAAACCTTCCAAAAAGAGCTTGCAGATAAAACCGTGATCCTTCGCGCCGACACGGAAAATGTCTATCATAATAAACCAACCGAATCCGAACCTATGCTTTGCTTTGATTCAAGTGATTTGGAAACAGTAAATGCGGATGCTTTAGTTGCAATGTGTTATACGGGTCACCCAAGAGAAAAAGATACACGCAAAAATATAGCTCAACTTATAAGCTCCGCCTCCTCTTCAGGCATACCAGTTATGGTTGAGGCAATCCCCATGGGTTTGGGTTTGAAAGAGTATTACACGGCTGACAACATATCATATGCTGCACGCCTTGTAGCAGAGTTAGGTGCCGATATTGCTAAAATTCCTTATACAGGGGATATAGAATCCTTTAGAGAAATAGTTGAAAATACATTCATACCTATCGTTATTCTCGGTGGGACAAAAGGAGATGAAGACATGGATTTTTTGAAGTCCATTGCCGATGCCATGACCGCAGGCGCAACCGGTGTTGCTATTGGACGAAATATTTGGGGGCATGCTGAACCTTCTAAAATGGCCGCATGTGTTTCGGCTATTGTTCATGATAACGTCACAGCTGTAGATGCCTACAATCTACATATGGTCAATTAAGGAAATATTTTATTCTATATCTAATTCAACTTTAATCAAAGGGTCAAGTTTATGAAACATGAAAAATGGTCATGTCCTAAATGTAGTAACAAAGAATACGATCTGGGCGAAATGAGGGTAGCTGGTAGTTTTTGGACAAAAATATTTAATATACAAAATAAAAAATATAGTGCGGTATCATGTACTAAATGTTCTTATACGGAATTCTTTAAGGATCAGCCAGCCTCAAAGATTGCAAATATCTTTGATTTTTTTACTACATAATCATTTTATAATATAATTTTATTGATGACGGTTAACTCGATTTAAATATTTTTGAGGTATAGATTTTCATGGATTATAAAAAAAATATAATCTTCGCATTATTTCTTTCAACATGCTTGTTTTCTCAGAGTGTTGATTATGGTTTTAAATATAAAAACCCGGTTGATGTTGGAATAGATCAATTTTATTTGAACAAAATTGACAGCTTAATTAAATCAAAAATAGAAAAAAATGAGGTGGCGGGGACTTCCGCAATGATAGTTAAAGATGGTGCTATAGTCTATGAAAAGACCTTTGGATTATCTGATATAGAAACCAAAAAAAGCTTGGACAAAAATACTATTTTTGCAATTGCAAGTATGTCCAAACTCATGACAAGTGTTGGTGCATTAATTTTATTTGACCGAGGACTTTTTACGATGAATACGGAGTTGTCCACTATTTTACCTGAATTTTCAAACCCCGATATTTTTATTTCATTTAATAAAAAGGCTGGGCGCTTCAAAACAAAAAAAGCTGATAAACCCATTCTAATGAGACACCTCTTTACCCATACATCTGGAATTGTTTATCCTCTTTTCACAGAGGATGAATTCGGAAGGCAAGGTTATCTTAGAGCTAATATCCAAGAAGCTTATCCTGATATGTCAATTACCCTAGAACAAAATATTATTAACCTATCTAAAGTACCATTAATGCACGAGCCGGGTGAAGGCTGGACCTATGGTATGAATATGGATGTACTAGGAAGAGTAATTGAAGTTTTAGATGGGAGACCTTTTGCACGGTTTATGAAAGAAGAATTGTTTGATCCATTAAAACTAGCTAATACAAGTTTTAGTTTAAATGAATCAAAATGGAATAATGTTTCAAAAATTTATTCTGATAATGATGGGGGGAAACTAAAGTTATTTGAATGTTGTCCAAACTATTCTGAAAAAGAATTGAAAAACATTCCTAACCTACACGGATTTTCAATTGACCATTATAAAAAAGATGTTAATAAAATAGCAATGGGGGGAGCAGACATAATGAGTACTCCTTATGATTATGCTAAATTTTTATATATGATATTAAATGATGGTAAAATTCATAATAAACAAATTATAAGCAAGAAAACATCTCAGTTAATTTATAAACCACTTGAAACTCTCTTTGATGCTGAAAATCAAAGTATGGCAATGGGATTAAGTGTTTCTGTCGTTATAGATGAATCAAAAATATATTCTAGAGAGTCAACTGGTACATTTAGTTGGGGAGGATATTTTTATACCCATTATTGGGCTGACCCTAAAGAAAATCTTATCGGAGTTATAATGAGTCAAGTTGCACCAACAGAATCATCACTAAATAATGAATTTCAACATCTTGTATACTCTTCATTAATGAAATAATATTTTCTTCATTAAATGAAGTAATAAGTCAAAGTATGTTTGATGGAACTACTGACCTTGAGATTATAGAAAGCAATGTAGTTTAATTTATTGTTGCTCCCCTTAGTACGAGGGAGTCGAATCGGTAGGCAGACTCACCAGCGGCCCACGCCATACCCCTTAGCAGTAGAATGCGGAAATAGGGGTCATCAAAAGTCCAACTATAGTGCCCAAGAATGCAACCATATACCCTCCCCTTACCATATTCATAAGCCCAAAACATTGGTTCATCTTTTGTAGGTTCTGTTGGCCATTTCTGTTGTATAGCTTCGACGCTTTTAGATGCTTTAAAGTTCCCTATTGTTTCCTTCGAGCTAGCAATAGTAGTTACCTTCGATCTGTCTCCGTGCAAAGGCCAATAAGCTTCATCCATAAAATAAATTTGTCTAGGCAGGCCAAGACATATAGGATGGTCTTTATCTACAAGATCTAAATTCATTGGCCCGTGTCTCCATCTCGTATAATCCCAGTTCCAACTAAGTCCAATCAATTCGGCTACTTCATCATCGAGATCAATTCCTCCGTCTTCAATAGAAGCTTTTGAAATTTCCCCCGAGGTTTTATCAAAAAGTGCATTCCCTACAACACAGCTCATATGGATAGTGACAAATCCCCCTCCGCGAGACAAATATTTATGCAATTCTGAATTCCTCTCGTTACTCCATTTAACAACAGAAAAAGCAACTATCAAATCAGCACTTTTAAACTGTTTTTTCGATGGCCATTCCCATGCTGTTGAAACCTTAACTTTAGCTGCACCTGCCTTCATTTCATCAACAGGAACCTCGTTTTCAGGACCGAACAAATTAATCTGAGTCCCATCACTATCCTTCTTCTTTCCCCCTAAAAGAAGATTCCAGTTTTTCTGCCATAAAGGATAATCATGTTCATTGATACCATGATCCTTTTCACTTGCAAGCAATACAATATGAAGATCACGAAGATTCTTGTCAGACACCACAGGAGCTTTAGATAATACAGATTCGACTTCGGCACGACTTCGAGGATCAGGAGGCTCAACAGGAATTTGAGCTTGATTCACGGATATTGATATAAAAATCAATGTAAAAACTCGAATAATTGGATAAAGTTTTTTGAATATTATCATACTTTTCCTTGTTTTATAGCTATCGGATAATACTCCAAAATAATAATTTTTCCATTCAAAGTTCAAAAGTCTAAAGGAATGAATTAGATAAATTGCTCTATATACTCTCTAGATTTAACATTCTAATTAATTGATTTTTTTTCTATCAGTATTGACACTCAAACATTTCTTGTTGTAGCTTAGTTAACTTTCGTTAGGTATAGAATGATGAACAACACATATGGAAAGACTTGAAAAACACTTATTCCACACCACAGCAATCCCACATTTTGTTTCTTGAATTAAGCCCTTTGATTAAGATCTCAAGTAAAGAAAATGTTTGAGATTGCAATAATACTTATTCTCCTAATTGGTTCAGCTTGGCTTGTTTCGATTGTTTTAAAAAAAGAGAAATCTTTAGGTGATTTGAAAGCAGAAATATCTGAAAAGAATGAAAAAATTTCAACCTTAGAGGAATCTTTAGATAAAGAAAAAAAACGAATAAATGAGCAATCTGAACAAAACAAAATTCAATTTGAAAATCTTGCTAATGAAATTTTAGAAAAGAAATCTGAAAAGTTTGTTGAATTGAATAAAACGAACATTGACCAAATATTAAATCCACTTGGTAAAAAAATTGAAGAATTCGAAAAATCTGTTCAAGAAAAATATGAAAAAGAAATTGAAGGAAGAACAAGTTTAAGTAAAGAGATAGAACAACTTAAAGGTTTAAATCAAAAGATTAGCGAAGATGCTATAAACCTTACAAACGCTCTTAAAGGTGATAGTAAAACACGTGGTAATTGGGGCGAATTACAGTTAGAGGTATTGCTTGAAAATTCTGGATTAGAAAAAGATGTCCATTTTGAAATGAGACCAACATTTGATTCTAAAAATGGAAAGAAAACCCAACCAGATTGTATCGTTAAGCTTCCAGATGGGAAACAATATGTAATTGATTCAAAAGTGTCCCTTGTTGCCTATGAAAAATATGTTAACACGGAAGATGGGAAAGAAAAAGAAAAGTTCTTAAAAGAACACATACAAAGCATAAAAAAACATATTAATGATTTATCCTCAAAAGATTATACCTCTATTTATAGTATTGATTCAATAGATTATGTCTTTATGTACGTTCCCATCCAACCAGCTTGGTCTATTGCAACATTATCTGACCGTGATTTATCGACAATTGCATTGGATAAAGATATTTTGTTGGTAGATGGAACTCATTTGCTTCTATTAATGAAAGTCATCTCATGGATGTGGATACAAGACAAACAATCGAAAAATACTGAAGAAATTGCACGCCAAGGAGGTGCCCTCTATGACAAATTCTGTAATTTTGTTGAAGATTTGCAAGGTGTAGGAAAATCGATTGAACAAGCAAATACTAAATATGAGAAAGCCTGGGGAAAACTTCATGAAGGTCGAGGTAGCCTTACTAGAAAAACGCAACAATTAAAAGAACTAGGAGCAAAAACAAAAAAAGCATTGCCAAAAGAGCTTTTAGATGATGCTGAAGTCAACCCATTAATTGAAGAAAAATAGACATCTGAAACTTAATTTAAGTTCAAGCCAAAAAGAGGTCTAATCCATTTTATTCTTCTTAACATTTCGTAAAACAAAAAACTTACTCCAAATGTGCCGACTAGTATTAATACTAGTTTGGCTATTGCGGATATATTTAAGGGCATGATTAAATAACTCAAGAAAAATTGTATTGGCAAATGAATGATATATACTGGAAATACAGCTTCTCTTAGATATGAAAGAGCACTTGAAGCTTTATTCAAATAAATTGAGCCGTAGCCAAAAATAGCTAGCATCCAACACATTGATTCAAAACCAGAAAGCCAATAAAAACCTTCTATCTGTTGTGTAAACATAAAAGTTAGTCTCACTAAATAAAAAATGAATCCTAGAGATAAATTGATTAGTCTTACTTTTTCGACAGCCTTCCAAAAAACTTTGTCCATTGAAACAAGACAGAATCCAATAATAAAACATATTATCCCAAGCCAATAACCATGTGAGCTCAATGCATAAGCAGTAAAAAATTCGGGCCTAACCAATATGGATTCAATTGCTACAATAAATGCTAAGCATATTATTCCAAATCGATAGTTCAATAACCATTTAAGGCCTCGAAAAAGAAAATTGTCTGACTTATTATTCAGATATATAAGAAAAGGTAATAAAAATAAAACATAAGAAAAAATATTCCCCAAAAACCATAGATGGCCTGGATTAGGTATATAATTGACCTCCTTACCATAGAATAACGCAGTAAAATAAATATTAACTGGGCAAATAAATAAGAAACCAAAAATATAAGGAATTAAGATCCTAATTGTTCGTTCTTTTAATAATTGTTTCCAGTTTCGCCTTCGCATTGCAAAATAAACTCCCATTCCAGAAATCATAAATAAGATTGGAATACGCCAAACATTTATCATTGACATTAGTATCCATAAAGATTCTAATGACTGTTTATTTTGAATAAAGAAAATTTTATAACCCCAAGGTTGAAAAGCCACCACATTGTGATAAATAATTAAGAGGCCTAATGCAAGCACTCTGATCCAGTCTATATCATTCCTTCTCATAATTTTATTAAACTTAAACCTTAATTAATTCCAAATCAATTTGAACAAATGGAGTCTTATAATTTTCATTGAACGAATTTTTCTTATCTTCCAATTAATTGATTGAATCAATATCCTATCCTAGCTTAAGATCCGTAAGAAAAAGATATAAACCCTCCCTACTATTCTGCAAAAAAGAATCACAAGTCTCTTACCTTCAACTTGCAGTTAGTGTCGAGATTTAATTAAGTTTTCTTATTATGTTCCATTGGATAATTAGATTCAGTATGAAAGTATTATTAAGTTTTGTTCTTGGTCCTCTTATTACATTTAATAATCTAATTGCTAACCCGCAATTCGAATCAAAACTTCCCCGAGTGGAGGTCTCAGAAATAGTTGGTAACTCTACCATAAGTATTTCCTATTCCCAACCTACAGTAAA
>MDTE01131509.1_pt1 | contig 26927 bp, 26 predicted proteins | sample 811231 | NCBI WGS metagenome assembly MDTE01 (sample SAMN05326651, study PRJNA326480) | marine metagenome | isolation source: seawater | place: Indian Ocean: Red Sea | collected 2010
TAACTAGTTGCTCAAATGGTTTGATAGGTTCGACGAATGCGACAGAGCAGCCCATTGAAAGTAACTTTTCTGAAGTTATTATCTCCGAGCAAGCGTCAGAATCTCGCTACATACCTACTCAATCTTCACAATCAAATTCACTTGTACAAACTGGGATAAATGTTCAAGCAAATAGCTCGATAAGTGTACCTGCAGATTTAGCAAGTTTCAATATAAAAGTTAAATCAAGAAAAAAAACAGTAACTGAAGCAAGAGAAAATACAGCAATATATGTTAAAAAGGTAGTTGCTGCTATAAAAAAAATAAATATTTCTGAAGATGATATACAAACTACTAGTTTCAACATATATCCCGAAACAAGGTGGATTGAAAAAAAAGATGATTTTGGTGTCTACAGCGAAAGCACCACAATTGCTTACTCTGTTGAAAATTCCATAAATGTAATAGTAAGAAACTTAGACGATCTTGGGAAGGTAATTGATGAAGTTACCATTGCTGGAGAAGACCAAATACAAATCAACTCTATCAATTTTTCCGTTAGTAATATTAATTCATATGAAAAAAAACTTAGAGAAACTGCAGCAATTACTGCAAAAAATAAAGCACAAACTTACGTTGAATCATTAGGTCTAAAACTTGGCAATCTTAGTTACATAAGTGAGATAAGTTCGCCTGTTGCAACTCCAAACTATGCTCCAAGAATGGAAATGGCAATGTCAGCCGATGCACAATATACTCCTTCTACTTTTATACCAGGAAATATAGAAATAAGCATTTCAATACAAGCAAACTTTGAAATTTCAAGATAAAATAACAATATGATACTTAGTGATATATCAATAAAAAAAGCAATAAATGATAAAAGGATTATTATAAATCCTTACTCTGAAAAAGATGTGCAACCAGCAAGTGTAGATGTGCACTTGTCAGATACTATTCTAATTTTTAAAAATTCTGTTGCACCATATATAGACCTAAAAGATGAAATCCCAGATCTAACTGAAGAGGTAAAAATTAAAAAAAATATTCCTTTCATTCTTCATCCTGGAGAATTTGCACTTGGAAGTACACTAGAGAAATTGACACTTTCTAATGATATTGTTTCAAGAATTGAAGGTAAGAGCTCATTAGGAAGATTAGGACTTTTGATACACTCCACAGCAGGGTTTATAGATCCAGGCTGGGATGGTAATTTAACACTAGAACTTGCAAATGTATCCAGATTACCTATAACACTTTATTATGGGATGAGAATTGGACAAATTTCATTTCAAGAAATGACTACTGAAGTTGAGAATCCTTATGGATCAGCAAAACTTAAAAGTAGATACAAAGGTCAAATTCTACCAACTGCAAGTAGAGTGCATATTGATTTTGAGGATCAAATAAAACAATCATAAATTATTATATGAATGACCAATTTATAGAAAGAGCCTTTTTACTTGCTGAAGAGAGCCTCGGACAAGTATCTCCCAGACCTTCTGTTGGTGCAGTGATAATTAAAGACAATAAATTAATTTCTGAGGGAAAAACTGATCCGCAACCTGGAAATCATGCGGAGGTAAATGCTATTAATAAGTGTAATGAAGATATAGTTAATAGTACTTTAATATGTACATTAGAACCACATTCATACCACGGAGTTTCGCCACCTTGCACGGAAGCAATTATAAAATCAGGTATAAAAAAAGTTATATGTCCAATCGAAGATCCTAATCCAAAAGTGTCAGGAAATGGTTTTAGGCAACTAATCCATGCCGGAATAGAAATAGAAAGAAATTTTTCTAAAAAGCATATAAAAAGAGCAAAAAAAATTATTGAAGGATTTGAAAAATCACTAGTTCACAAAATTCCATTTATAAGCCTTAAAATTGCATCTAGTATAGATGGAAAAATTTCAACAAATTCTAATCAGTCGAAATGGATAACATCTGAAAAGTCTAGAAACTATGGACGTTTACTACGATCAAAGTATGATGCAGTTATGACAGGAATCAATACTATAGAATCTGATAACCCACAATTAACTTTTAGAGATAAAAATAACAATAATACAGGATACCCAAGGCATAAAATAGTTCTTGATTCTAATGGGAAAATTAATCAAGATGCAAAAATTTTTGATTCTAAAGAAAAGACGATAGTATTTACTACCGACAAGAATAAAATAAATTTCAAGAAAAACAACTTAGAAATCTTTGAAGTTGGAAATATAGACGGACGAACAAATTTATCTGAAATAATGAAAATCCTAAATAATTTAGGAATTCATAAAATCTTGGTGGAATCTGGAAATATTCTAAATACGGAATTGATAAAGAAAAACTTCGTTGATAAAGTTTATTTTTTTATCTCACCAAAAATTATTGGGGGAGACAAAACATCTGTCGGAGACATAGGCATACAAAACATAAAAGATATAATTATGTTAAGAGATTTAGAGTACAAATATCTTGATGAAGATATCTTATTATCAGGTTATATAAAGGAAAAAAAATAATGTTTTCAGGAATAATTGAAGAAGTAGGAAAAGTAATTTCTTATGACAAATCAACTATGATAATAGAAGCTAATAAAGTACTTGATGATTTAAAAATATCAGAATCAATTATGGTTGCTGGAGCATGCTTAACGGTCACTGATAGAAATACGAATAATTTTACAGTTGAAACAATACCTGAAACATATAGAAGAACAAATTTTATGAATATAAGGAAAAATTCATATGTTAATTTAGAACGAGCCTTGTCATATGGTGATAGGGTTGGCGGCCATATGGTTCAAGGACATGTTGATGGAACAGGAATAATAATTTCAACCAAAAAAGAAAAGAATTCAAACATCATAAAAATCAAAACAGATCAAACTATAAATCAATATATAGTCGAAAAAGGATATATCGCCATTGATGGGGCGAGCCTAACGATTATAGACGTTAATTCAGATTTTTTCTCAATTGGAATAATACCTTTTACCTACGAACATACTACAATAAAATATAGAAAAGAAAAAGATTTAGTGAATTTAGAACTTGATATTACTGCCAAATATATTTCAAAATTATGTAATAATTATATAAAGAGTTAAGTATGAATGACAAAAAAATGACACAAAATCCAAGTAAATCTCAAATAGAGTCTGTAGAAAAAGCCATTGAATATTTCAAAAAAGGCAAGATGGTTATTATAGTAGATGATGAAGGCAGAGAAAATGAGGGTGATATTGCTATTCCAGCCTCTGACTGTAACCCAGAAGACATAAATTTTATGGCAACTGTTGCAAGAGGACTAATATGTACTCCTTTAGATGGAGAAATAATAGACAGGTTAGGTTTAGAGCCAATGGTTAGCCACAACAGTGAATCTATGGGCACGGCTTTTACAGTATCTGTTGATGCATCTTCAGGAATTGAATCAGGAATTTCAGCTAAAGACAGATCAATAACTGTGAATAAATTATGCAATCCAACATCTACAAAAAGTGATTTTGTAAAACCTGGACATATTTTTCCACTAAGGTATCAAAAAGGTGGAGTTCTAGTAAGAGCAGGTCATACTGAAGGGTCTGTTGATTTAGTAAAGTTATCTGGAAAAGCACCTGCTGCGGTAATATGTGAAGTTATGAATGAAGATGGAACAATGGCAAGAGGAAAAGATTTAGATAAAATATCGAAAAAATATAATATGCCCATAGTTTCAATAGAAGATATTATTGCATATAGAATAGCAACGGAAAATTTAGTTCACAAAATTAGCGATACAGATCTCCCAACCAAATATGGAAATTTTAGAGTATATGGATTTGTATCTGATGTTGATAAATCTGAACCATTAGCGCTAGTCAAAGGAAAAATAAGTAATAATAAAACAACTCTTGTAAGGGTACACTCTGAGTGTACTACAGGTGACTTAATGGGAAGCTTAAGATGTGATTGTGGAGATCAATTAGAACAAGCCTTACTGAAAATTTCTAAATCAGAATCTGGCGTATTAGTTTATATGAGACAAGAAGGTAGAGGTATAGGTTTACTGAATAAATTAAAAGCATATAAATTACAAGATGAGGGTATGGATACCGTTGATGCCAACTTATCCCTTGGATTCAAAATGGATCTAAGATCATATGGAATTGGAGCTCAAATACTAAGAAGTTTAGGAGTTAGAAAATTTGACCTGCTAACAAACAATCCAAAAAAAGTGATTGGTTTAGAAGGATTTGGTCTTAGTATGAAAAAACAAATTCCACTAGTCACTGAAATAAATTCAAATAATGAATTCTACTTAAAAACAAAAGTAAAAAAAATGGGACATAATATCGATCTCAAAAATGCTAAAAGGTAAACAAACAACTACATGGCAGAGAAAGTAATCTTAGATAATTTTTTTGAAAACGACTTACTAGATGGATCGTCACTAAATATAGGTTTAGCAGTATCTGTTTTCAATTATGAAATAACCAATAAAATGTATAATCTTGCTTATGATTCGCTCGTAGAGCACAAGGTAGATAAAAACAACATCAAGAGAGTTGATGTCCCAGGCGCATTCGAATTACCATTAATATGTAAAAAAATGGCAGAGAGTAATAAATATGATTCTATAATTGCAATTGGTGTTGTTATTAAGGGTGATACTGATCATTATGAGTTTGTAGCAAATAATGCTTCTAATGGCATTGCAAAATCATCGCTAACTACAGGTATACCGATTATATTTGGTATATTGACAACAGATAATTATAAACAGGCAACAGACAGGATCATTGACGCAAAATATTATGCAACTTCTTCTATAATAGTCTCTAATATAATTAAGAAACTATAAAAGCCCTAATTTTTTTGCTTCCGTTATAACAAACTTTTTTTCTGATTTACTTAAAGGTAAATTAGGCTCCACAGGTAACCCGCAATCAATACCAGTCCTTTCAGATAGTATAGTTTTTGTTACTCCAGCTGGATTAGCAAAAGTACGAACTAAATGAACAATACTTTGAACTTCATTCTGTTTATCTTGGGCTTTTTTGAAATTTCCTTCTAGCCAAGAATTATATAAATCAACGAATAACCAAGGAGCAACTGATGGTGGAGCATCTACAACACCAACAGCGCCAATTGTCAAAGCTGGAAGTGGAAGTGCGCTATTACCAACAAAACATTTTAATCCCATTTTAGTAAATGCTGAAATATCACCAAAATTAGGAGCAGAATGCTTTAGACCAATAATATTTTCAACTTCCGAAACAAGCTTTTCCATAAAAGTTGGCGTTGTTTCAAAGTAAGTTAGTTGAGGTAGATTATATACAAAAAATGGCAATCCATCTGCAGCATCTGAAACTTTTTTATAATGTTCAATAACATTTTTTTCCTGTCTACCCAAAAAAAATGGCGGAACACAACAAATTGCATCACAACCATGTTTTTTTGCTGCTTTCGCACCTAATACTGCACTCTCTGTGCTAACAGCCCCAACATGCATAATAGATAAAGCTTTCCCTGAAATAGTTTCTCCGGTAATTCTTGCGATATCTTCCCTTTGATAGTCATTAAATAAAGGCCCTTCACCAGTTGAACCTCCTACCCAAAATCCTCCTACCCCATGAGAAAGATTATCTTCAAATATTGCCTTTAATGCACTTTCATTAATTTTTCCACTTGAATCGACAGGTGTTGGATTTGCAGGAAATACTCCCTTGTATTCCAAATTCATAATTTAAATCTCCTAGAACGAGGCTTACATATTGTTTTATAAAAAATATTATCAAAGGATTGAATTAAATAAAATTATAATTTAATAAATATATTTGAATAATTTGATAATATTGAAATATGTTGCCGATTCGTCTAGCGGTAGGACACCAGACTCTGAATCTGGGAGCCCAGGTTCGATCCCTGGATCGGCAGCCAAAAATAAGGCCCCATCGTCTAGTGGCCTAGGACACAGCCCTCTCAAGGCTGAAACAGGGGTTCAAATCCCCTTGGGGCTACCAAGTTGCCTTAACCTATTAATACCGTCTTGATTAATTAAACTCTGCCTAAACTTTTCATTAAGGTTGTCTGAAATTGTACTTGAGAATTTTGCTACTTCTTCAATTAAACTTTGGCCAGACAATAAATCAAACACAGAAATATATTCTTCTTCTATTTTTCCAGCACCTCTGTTATGCCAATTACCTAACGGATAAGCTAAGCCAGAAACTTTATAACCAAAAGCCTTAAATGCTGATGCTTCACACCCTCCTGCGCTCATAAGTTGACGTTGATATTTAAATTTTTTGTTTTTATTTTGCAGATTATCTGCTGAATAAATTAAAAATTTTTCAGTTGAATTATCAAAAGTTGAAATTCTGTCGCCAGTTCTAATAATCACGCCATCAGAAAGGTTAACTCCTGGAATTATTGAACTAGTTTCAACTGAAATTATATTAGTTTCTAATGGAATTATTTGACTCTCCGCCAACGCTGCTGAACCTAATAATCCAACCTCCTCCGCCCTAGTGAATATTCCAAAAAAATCTCCTTGAATATTTTGATTACTTAAATTTATTAATGCCTGCATAATGCTACTACAACCTGCTAAATCATCTGCAGACCTCATATGTATAAGATTAGTTTTTTTATCAATAAAAAAATCTTCTAGGTCAAATATAACTTGAAAATTTTTATTATCTAAATCGTAATCTAGAGTAGAAAAAATTACATCGTTCCCTAACCATCCATCTTTTTCTCTTTTTAGATTAAATTCATTTGTAATTTCTGGTTTTTTAGTAACCGTTATCGGTATTTTATTATTTTCATCAATCAGTATCAAACTATTATTTTCAACTCCAGCATATTTAGATACTCCACCCATAGTTTTCAGAGTATATGTGCTATTATTGCAGGCTATAACTTCAAATCCTGGATGATCCATATGAGAAACAAAAGCAAAACTTGGAGCACTATCATTAATACCTTTTTTATGTGCTATTAGGTTACCAAAATCATCAAAATAAATTTTGTCAACAAATTCTCTTAGTTTCTTATAGATATAATTTCCAACCTCCTGTTCGTAATAAGATACGTTAGGAATTTTTGATAAGTCAGATAATATTTGTAATATAGGTTTTTCCATAATGTTTTTTATATTTTGTAAGTTTTATTTTTATTATAATGCCAAATGATAATAAAAATAAAACGAGAATAATAATGCCAAAAGTTTTACTAATTACAGAAGGTTCACTTCCTCTATTAGAGTTAACTGAAAAACTAAAACCAAATAATTGGGATTTAATTACTTTAGATCAAAAACAAAACTCAAGAGATATAGATCTTATTCAAGAGGCTGATTTCCTTTTGTCTTTTTCAGGAAAAATTCATGATGAAATATTACTCAATGCAAAAAACATTAGGCTTATTCAGCTTTGTTCTGCTGGGTTCGATGGTATAAATAAAAAAATAACTAGCGATATGAATATACCTATAGCAAATAATGGAGGAGCAAATTCCATCCCAGTAGCAGAATTTACGATCACATTAATGCTTTCAACGATTAGGCACATCGTTGATGCAGATAATAATACTAGACAAGGTTTATGGGATTCTAAACTTCAATCAAAAAAATCATATGAACTTTTTGGAAGTACTGTAGGAATCATCGGAGCAGGTAAAATAGGTACAAGAGTTATAGAGATGCTGCAAGGCTTTAATACTAACATCCTTTATACTGATATTGTTACATCTACAAAAGCTGAAAGCCTTGATGCAAAAAAAGTCTCAATGGAATACTTGTTAAAAAAATCAGATATAGTTTCACTTCATGTTCCACATGATAAGTCTACAGACAAAATGATAAATAAAAAATCTTTGAGCTTGATGAAATCAAGTGCAATAATCATCAATACATGTCGAGGTGGAGTAATTAATGAAAAAGACTTATATGACCATTTGTTTACAGAAAAGATTAGAGGAGCGGGTTTAGATGTTTTTGAGGAAGAACCAATTAATAAAGAAAACCCTTTGATAAACCTTAAAAATGTTGTATTAGCTCCACATTTTGCAGGAAAAAGTATCGAAAGTTATCCCAGAAGAGTTAATTTTGCTTTCGAAAACATGAAGAGAGTTTGGGATGGAGAAAAACCATTAAGTTTAGTTTAAGGAGAAATTATGAAAGAAAAAATTCAAAATATTAATGTTCTTTATATTCCACCAAAAGAATATAGAAATGATATGACAAAAATAAATTTATTCACGAAAGACCAAAGTAAGGCTATAAATGAGATTGGTGCAAACTTTGTTGTTTTTCAAGGAGAAACTGACGGTGAGTTAATTGAAGCACTGAAAGATGCAGATGTTGCAATTAATCAAGGGCACAGTATATCAACTGATATATACTCTGAAATAGGTAATAATGGAAGATGCAAAGGTGTTACTTTTTTCGGTCAAGGTTTTGACAAATTAGATTTAGAAACAGCAACAAAAAATGGAGTAATACTAACGAATACAGCCTCTTTTGGAACTGAAGAAGTTAGCAACCACACAATAATGTTATTTTTACTTTGCTCAAGAAAATATGTTCTTCATGATAACTTAATGAGATCTGGAGTATGGACCAGAGAGCATTTATCACCTATGGGACATATAATGGGACAAACTTTTGGTATTATTGGGTTAGGAAATATTGGTAGAGCTGTAGCAAGAAAAGCAAAAGCATTTGGATTGAAAGTAATAGCATATGATCCATACATATCGTCCTGGGATGCAAAAGAGTATGACATAACAATGTATGACGATCTTTACAAGTTAGCAAATGATTCTGATTATGTCTCTCCACATGTTTATCTTAATAATGAGACAAAGCATATGATCAACAAAAAGTTTTTTGATGCAATGAAAAATACAGCATATATTATAAATTGTTCTAGGGGGCCAGTAATAGATGAAAAATCTTTAATTTATGCACTAAAAAATAATGATATTGCAGGTGCAGGACTAGATGTATTCGAAAAAGAACCAATAGATAAAGACAACCCACTGTTAGTAATGAAAAATGTTGCTGTAACAAATCATTATGCATCATATAGTGAAGTTGCGTGGACTAGAGGAAATCAGCAAATAGGTGAAGAAGCTATGAGAATAGCTCTTGGTTACTGGCCAATGTCCGTTATCAACCCTGATGTATCAGCGTTTATTGACCCTATGAAACAATCTAAATCTTGGGACTTGATAAAAAAAGAATATAAAAATTTATCTTAAATATTCGTTAATTTTGTTCCACCCACCAAGCCATCCATAACTTCTGACATAGATAAATATTCTTTGTGAATTATCATTTTTAATAATCATAGGGAATGTAAATTTATCAACATTGTGATCAGATATGTATAAATTTAAATCATTATCTATACTATATCTATATTCCGTTTTGTCATATAAGTAGGCACCTTCATTTTTTTCTATACCATGATCCAATAGAGTTACACTATGTTTTGATTCATAATCATAAGCAAGCCTGCATTTAGATAAATTAAGATTTAAAGTTTCTTTATTGAGATAATACCACATCTCAATATCAGATTTTCCATAAATATAAGGAAGTCGAAAATCCGGATCAGAAATCAACCAGTCAGATCTAGTTAGACTTATTTTTATTCCTAAAACTGTATCTTGAAAATACCTAACACTTATAGACTTAACATATTTTTCATAAAAAAAAGTAAAATCAATTGACCTATCTCCCATCATCCAATCTTGGTGCCTCCATATACTCCTTAGAGAATCTTTACTAAAAAGAAATCTATGATTGAGTATCCTGAATTCATCATCTTCAACTACATGAGTAATATTAAAGTTTTTTTTATTCTTATACTTAATTTCGGTATTTCGCAGGGGTTGACCTGCTCTTTTAAAATAATCATCAAGTAAATTTTTTATCATTATCTTAATATGTTTGTTGTTAGTAAAAATATTCCTGAAAAAAAACAATAAATCACGAAAGGTTTGAAAGTACCGTTTTTCAAATATCTTATAATAAAAGCAATAGCAATGTAAGAAAATATAAAAGATAAAAAAGTAGGAATAATAAATTTTATAAATATATTTTCAAAATTCAAGTCATTAATATTATTAATTAACATCAAACATACAGCTCCTAAAATAGTTGGTATAGATAAAATAAAAGAATAAACTACTGCAGATTGTCTATCCATACCTACAAGTAAACCAGAAAAAATCGTTATGCCTGATCGTGAAACACCTGGGAAAATTGATATACATTGAAATATTCCAATAATTATTGAATCCTTCCTGGATATTTCACCTAAATGTTTATTTTTACTGGAAAGAAATTCACTAATAAATAAAATAAATGAAGTAAAAATCATAAATATTCCAACCCATGCAGAAGATCTAAATTTTTGAAAAAATTCTAGATCAAAAAAAAGTACACAAATAACAATTGGAAGAGTGGATAATATAATTATGGTACATAACTTCTTATAAGATATTTCATATACTAAATTTTGTACATAAAATTTATTATTAAACTTGAAAAATTCAAAAATATTTTTCCTAAAATAACAAATAATTGATAATAGACTACCCAGATGAACAGTAATATCGAAGTAAATATCAGTGGTATCAATATCAAATAGGTCAGAAAAAAATATTATATGTCCTGTGCTGCTTACAGGTAAAAATTCTGTTATTCCCTGTATTATTGATAAAATTATTATTTCTAAAAGTGACATGATTATAAAAATATTATAATGTATTATTTATATGAAAAAATATATGAAGTAGGTACATAATTGAAAAAAAATGTAATCATAAGAATTGAAACAATTTCAAATCCAGAATACCCTCAAATAGTTTGGTCAAAAATTTATGATTCCAATGGAAATTTTGGAATAGGTGAAACTTCTTTTTCACCAGAAACAGTACAAAAAAAAATACACGAAGATATAGCTTCATATTTGATCGGGAAGAATCCTGACAATCTAAACATGCACTGGGACAATATAACGAAAACTGTTGGTTCGGGTGCAAAATCAAGAGCAAGAGGAGTAGACTTTTCAGCTGTATCAGCTATCGATATGGCATTATGGGATTTATATTCTAAAAAAATAAATCAACCGTTATATCAGGTACTGGGTGGATTATCTAGGGAAAAAATTCGAATTTACAACACATGTGCAGGTTATTCATATGGAGTTAATCTTAAGGGTAAATATAAACCAGGTGAAATAGATTATAAACCTGATAATCCATATGAGGATTATCATGCATTTATGACAGATGCTGGTGCATTAGCAGATGATCTTTTATCTAGTGGAATTACAGCAATGAAAATTTGGCCTTTCGATAAATATTCAGTAGATAATAATGGACAATTTATATCATCAACTCAATTAGAAGAAGGCACAGAACCTTTTATAAGAATTAGAGAAAAAGTTGGAACTAAGATGGACATAATGTGCGAGATGCATTCACTCTGGAATTTATCCTCTGCTATAAGGATTGCTAAAAGTGTTGAACCTACAAAACCATTTTGGTATGAAGATCCTATCCCAATGGATAATATCGATGCTTTGGCTGAGTTTAGGAAATCAACTCATATTGCTACAACAGCCAGTGAAATAGTAACATCAAGATGGGGCTTTAGGGAAATGTTTGAGAAACAAGCTATGAGTATATGTATGTTTGATATATCATGGGTTGGAGGAATTTCAGAAGCAAAAAGAATTTCAGATATGGCACATACATATCATATGCCTGCGGCACCACATGACTGCGTAGGACCTGTAACATTAATGTTTAGTGTACACCTGTCTCTATCAGCTCCTAATGCATTAATACAAGAAACTGTAAGAGCTTATAATAATAGTTGGTACGGAGATATTGTAGACAGTTTACCAATCATAAAAAATGGCTTTGCATATCCACCTGAAGGTTATGGGGTTGGGACTAATTTTCTTGATAGTTTTATTAATGACCCTGAAACAAAAAAAATTACAACAGATATTTAGGAAAAAAATATGGTAAAAAATCATAAAATTGCAGATTCAATATTTAAATTCAATGCTCCAGGACCAAAACCAAACGGTCTTCAAGCGTCAGAAGATGGATTGTGGATCATAGACCAAGGTAATAGTCATATTTATAAGGTTGATTGGGATAACGGAGAAATAATTCATGATATACCTACAGAAACAGAACATCCAAGCGGGATAACAATTGGAGATGGTTATGCATGGGTTTCCTCAACTTTTAGTTTGGAAATTTTTCAAATTGACATCCAGTCAGGTAGAACAATAGAAAAATTTCCCTCTCCTGGAGCTTCAGTTCTTTCAACTAGAGAGCACATGCCAGACTCAAAACCTACAGGAGATCATGGACTAGAATGGGGAAATGGAAATATTTATATAGCATCTCCACCATCTCAATATGTTCATGTAATTGAAATAGCTACTTGGAAAGAAATTCATAGAATGAAAGCTCCTGGATTTAGAGTTCATGGTATTGCATGGGCTAAAGAAGAGCAAAATATTTGGATTGCTGATACTGCTATGGGTATAGTAAGTAGACATCGACTAAGCGATGGTAGATGCTATGATGCTTTTAGAGTCCCAGATCCTGTACAAGTTCACGGTATGACAATACAGTCTATTATCTCTGAAAATGAAGAAATACAAAGACTATGGTATTGTGATGATAGAGGACCAATAGGTTATTTAGATGTAAATCTGATTCCTGAATTTTAATCTAGCCTATTTAGATAATTCAGAAGCCAAAATTTCCACAGCGGTTCTTTGGTCCATAGATCCAGTCTTTATAGATATATCTGTACTTAATAATTTGTTTTGGATTCTAATTAAGTTTTCAAGATCAAATCTATTAGATTGGGATAATGTTTTTTCTAATACGAAGTTATTGTTTATAAAAATACGCTTACCAATTTCTTCTCTACTTAAATTTTTATTTAAAAAATCCTTACATAATATTAGCAATCTTACTTGTCTTGCTAACATATTAATTATTTGCCCAATACTTACTCCATCTAAAATCATTGAGTAGAGTTCATTTAAAACTACTCCGGGTTTTTTATCCATAACAGCATCAATAAACAAGAATATATTTGACTGTCTAGAGCTTGAAATTAGAATATTTACATCTGAAACCTCAATCTCACGATCTTCCACATAAAGTGTAAGTTTATTTATTTCGTTTTCTAGCGTGTATAAATCACCAGAAGTCATCCATAATAACCTCTTTATAGCATTTGGAGAAGCTTTGGCATTTAATTCTAATATCTTATTTTTAATCCAGCTTTCTAGTTCATAACCTTTTTTCTTTTTAAAATTCTTTATCTCACATTGATCACCAATAGAATTAAGCCCAATACCGTTAGTTTTTAATTCGATATTTTCAACAAAAAAAATCTCAGAAGTTGGAGGAATTTCATCAATATATTTATAAAATTCTAGCCATTCACCAGGAATAGATTTTACCTTATTTTGAATTTTTGATAGTAAGTTAGATACAATAATTATTCTCCTATCTGACATAAATGGAATTGCTTTAGAAGTAGATAAGAACTCATGAAAATTTATCGGATGGTTGTCAAAATAAGAAACATTACTTGAAATTACATCATTAAGTCCAAGTTTACTCTTTATTTTTCTTATTTCTTGAGAAATAGAATAACTATCCTCGCCATGAAATACTCTAATCATATATTATTAAATAAAAAGTTATTTTTATAGTAGAAAAAATTTATGTTAAGATATTTACGCATATTCTCACTTTCGTTAGGCTTATTTAGACTAGCATGGAGATTGTTTTTAGATAAAAGAATTCCTAAATATAAAAAAATTATACCCTTAATTGGAATTTTATATTTATTAAATCCAATTGATTTAATTAAAGATTATATATTAATTTTGGGTTTTTTAGATGATTTAATAATTTTATTTGGATTAATTACCATATTTGTTTTGTCTAGTCCAGGTAAAATAATTTTTGAAAAATTAACCTTTGATAAAAAAAAACAAGGTAAAAAGACCATGAATGCAGATTATGAATTCATAGATGATGAGTAAAATATGCAAATTGGAATAGTTGGATTACCTAACGTCGGAAAATCTACATTATTTAACGCATTAACTCAAACAAGTAATGCACAAGCAGAAAATTACCCATTTTGTACTATTGACCCTAATATTGGAGAAGTTGCTATTCCTGATATTCGCTTAAGTACATTGTCAAAAATAAATGATTCTAAATCAACAATACCCACAAAAATTTCATTCGTTGACATAGCAGGGTTGGTAAAAGGAGCATCTAAAGGAGAAGGGTTAGGAAACAAATTTCTTGCTAATATCCGAGAAATGGATGCTATAATATATGTTATACGATGCTTCGAAGATGATGATATAGTTCACGTAAACGGAACTATTAACCCTATTGAGGATAATGAAATAGTTGAAACTGAGTTATTGTTATCAGATTTAGAAAGCGTTGAGTCAAGAATCCCATCCATCGAAAAAAAAGCAAGATCAGGTGATCCTGAAGCAAAAGAATTACTACCAATTATAACTAGTGCCCATAAATTATTAAGTACAGGTAAACCAGTTCGCTTACTAGAAGTATCTGAATCTGATAAGACAAAATTAAAAAATTTACAACTCTTAACTAGTAAACCTGTACTTTACATATGTAATGTTTCTGAGAAAGATGCTATCTCAGGCAATAAATACTCTGAAGTAATACAAGATATAGCAAATAATGAAAATGCAATATCCATTATTATTTCTGCAAAAATAGAGTCTGAAATATCTTTATTGAACTTAGAAGAAAAGAAAGAATTCCTAATAGCTTTAGGATTAGATCAGTCTGGATTAGATCAGGTAATTCAATCAAGTTATAAACTTCTTGATCTAATAACTTATTTTACATCTGGGCCTGAAGAATCTAGAGCTTGGACTATTCCAAAAGGGTCTAATGCACCTAGAGCCGCAAGAGAAATACATACTGATTTTGAAAAAGGTTTTATAAGAGCTGAAGTAGTCAGTTATGAAGAATATGTATTATTAGGTGGTGAAAAAAAATCTAAAGAAGCTGGTAAAATGCGTATAGAGGGAAAAGATTACATAGTAAATGACGGTGATGTTATTTATTTCAGATTCAATGTTTAAGTTCTATTGCAGTTATCTCATAATTAATTATTAGTTGATAAAATATAATAGAATTAAGTAATTTAAATTTTCAATTTATTAACTATTAAAAATTTATATAATCTAAAGCTTTGATGTAATCAATAAAATCAGGTAAATTATATTAGGTAATAAATGATATAGAAATAATTAGTTTTTTGATTTAATTTATGAAAGGATAATAAATGAGTGAAAAACTTGGTTCAATAAATAAACCGGAAGCTGGAGATATAATGCAAAATAAAAAAGTATACATAGTCACACTAGTACAATCTCAACCCGATGCACCAGAGGGTTTTGAGGAGAAATACAACAAATACTGGGAAGCTATCGAAAATCATCTATCTCAAATAGAAACTAAAGCAGGAATTGTAAATAAAATCTTTTGTGAAGGAATTGTTGGCAAAGGTGATGATGCAAAATTAATGTTAGAGCAAAGTAATCCAGAAGCTTATAAAGTAGTTAGAAGAAGAATTTCCTCAGGAGCAAGTTTTGAAGAATTTGAAGATAAAGAAATTTTTGGACAATTAATAGACTGGAGTAGATGTCTACAGGTAGGCCTCATTAGTCAGCAAGTACAGGAAGAAATACACAAAAATTATACCTTGATTACAGAAAAAAGGAATAATTTTATTATGTCTCAATTAGAAAAAAATATATTAGAATCCGATAGTGTACTCTTAGTTGTAGGTAATACGGCAATGAATCTTCCAGAAAAAGTCGAAAAATTTATTATCTCCCCACCCGAGTTAGATGAATTACAGAGATGGGTGAATGAAACAAACGAAGCTATAAGAAGACAAATGGAACAGCAACAACAGCAGCAGCCTGAACCTACACAAAGAGATGATGGTGAAGACACTGGAAGTAGTAGTTCAAAATTATGGACTCCGGGATAAAAATAAATCCAAAAGATTTTCGTAATAATGAATCTTTAGGAATCTATATACATATTCCTTTTTGTCAAACTAAATGTTTTTACTGTGATTTTAATACTTATACAAAAATAGAAGATCAGATTGATGAATATATCTCATGTGTAATTAGTGAAATAAATATATGGGGGGAAATTTTAGGGAAATCATCAATAACAAGTATTTTTTTTGGTGGAGGAACTCCTTCATACATTGATTCAAAATATACAAAAATTATTCTTGATAGCATATATGAAAATTTTTATGTAGATAAAAACATTGAAGTAACATTAGAGACAAATCCTAATGATGTTAGCAAAAAAAAATTTATGGATTTGATAAGCATAGGTATAAATCGAATATCTATGGGAGTTCAAAGTTTTGACGATAGTTTATTAAGAATCCTCGGAAGAAGACATGATTCTAAAGAAGCAGAAAACTCATACAAAACACTTAGAGAAACAGGATTCGATAATATATCTATCGATCTGATGTATGGTTTGCCATATCAAAGTATTCAAAGTTGGGAAAACACATTAGATAAAAGTATATATTTAAACCCTAATCATATATCACTTTATTCACTACAAGTAGAAAATGGTACACCATTGAAAAGCAAAATCAATTCAGGTGCTTATGAGAAACCAGATGATGACAAGGCTGCTGAAATGTACGAAATAGCAGAAAAAAAACTGTTCAATAAACATTTTTTTCAATATGAAATTTCAAATTGGTCAAAAAAGTCATTTGAATGTGTACATAATAAAATATACTGGGAAAATAATTTTTATCTAGGCGTAGGTGCTGGAGCTCATTCACACATAAATAATTTTCGTTTTTCTAATATCAAGTCACCTAAAACATATATAAATACTTTAATGAATAAAAAAGTTTTAAAATCAGAAAGAATGAAAATTGATTTCATTGAAAACCTAGATACTCTTTCATTCTCAGATGAAATATCAGAAACTATGATGATGGGTATGAGATTAAATCAAGGCATAAAGCTAGAAAAATTTAAACAAAAATTTGGAAAAACAATTTACGAAATTTTTAATAATGAAATAAAAAAATTAAAAAAGTTAAACCTTATTGAAATTACTGAAACTCATATAAGATTATCTAGTAAGGGAAGATTATTAGGGAATGAAGTTTTTCAAGAATTTATAATCTAAGATTCTTCTCGAAAGAATAGAGATTTTGATTCCCATGAAGCAAGAATTTGTGATGCGACAAATATTGAACTATATGTACCTACTATTACACCAAGTAAAAGAACAATTAAAAAATCTCTTAGAGTATTTCCACCAAACAAAAGCATTGCTAGTATGACCGTTATTGTAGTTATGCTTGTCCCTAAAGACCTTGTGATTGATTCATTAATGGATTGATTGATTATGTTTTTCAAATTTTTGTTGGGATAAGATATTGCATTTTCTCTTACTCTGTCAAAAATGACTATAGTATCATTCACAGAATAACCAATTACTGTCAATATTCCAACAATAAATATCGCGTTAACTTGAGCGTTAATTAGTATTCCTAAAATAACAAAAATTCCTAGAACTATTATCACGTCATGAGTAAGTGCAAAAATTGCTGAAAAAGCATATCTATATGATTTACTAACTGAGCGAAATGCATACATTATGTAAGCCATAACGAATAAAGATGCAACTAATACAGCTATAACGGCATTTTTAACAGTGTCTTCAGCAATGGATGCACCAACTGTTGTGTTATCAAGGATAATAACTGGAGATTCTTCAAGTTCATTTAGAGCATCCTTGATATCAGTCAAACCATTGACTCCTAAGTCTTTTGTTCTTATAAAATATTGATTTTCTCCTATATTTTGTACAACTGATTCAGAGTAACCCATTTCTACCAACTCAGAAAGGATTGCGCCCGCTCCAGGATCTCCTTCTTTAAATTCTAAACTAGCAGTAGATCCAGAGGTGAAATCTATACCCAAATTTAATCCATTAGATATAAGCATAAAAATAGATAAAATTGATATGATTAATGAAAAACCAAGAAAATATTTTCTTTTTGAAACAAAATCCATATTTATCTCCTAACTATCTTTCTCTAGATTGATTCCAACAGGAGTAAAAAGCGAACCTTTTGATATAGAACTTATATTAGCCAGAAGTCGCAAAATTACCCTGCTTGTAAAAAAGGCAGTAAACATACTTAACAAAACCCCTATGGTTAATGTAAGTGCAAAACCTTGCATAACCGTTGTACTAAATCTATCTCCAAACCAGTAAAGTACTATAGCTACAATAATCGTAGAAAAGTTTCCATCACGGATTGACGGCCAAGCTCTGTCAAATCCAGAAGTAATTGCTGGAAGTATATTTTTTCCAGACCTAATTTCTTCCTTTGTCCTTTCAGCAATCAATACGTTTGCATCCACTGCAAATCCTAGTGATAAAATGACAGCTGCCGCACCAGATAAAGTTAGAGTTACTGACAACAACTTAAATGTTGCTAGTAGAAGTATAGTGTATATAATCAGTGTTAGGGATGCTACAACTCCAGGAATTTTAAAATAAATTATCAGGAATATCATCAACAAAACTAAACCTATTATTCCAGCTAGTAGACTCTTTTCTAAGGAATCTTTTCCTAATGAAGCATCTACATTTCTCTCTTGTATTAGCTCTAAGCCAACAGGCAAAGCACCTGATCTAAGCTGAATAGCTATAGTTCTTACTCTTTCATTGGTAAAACTAGCTCCTTCTATTATAGCTCTTCCTCCTGATATACCAGTAGTAGCACTAGGAGCAACTAATTCTTCATCATCAAGATATATAGCTAACCTATCATCATGCCTTGAAATACGGTCCGTAGCTTGATAAAAAGCATCAGCACCATCATCATTAAATACAAGTGATACTATAGGTCTACTAATACCACTTTGTGTAGATACATCAGGAAAAGCATTTTCTAAGTCTGATGCCATAATTTCTGTATCAGATTCGACAAAGTATTTTGGATTCACACATCTTTCATTTATCCACTGCTCCTCAGATAATCCATCTGGTGGCCACATAATGTTAGGATCAGAAGAGGTTAGGTCTCCACATTCTCTGTATCTAAATTCCAATTGAGCTGTTTTTCCAATTAGATTTTTAGCTTCTTGAACACCTCCGCCCACAGTCCACTGCTCTAAATAGCCTTGAATATCGAAAAATTCAATTTCACCTAATTCACTAAGATTAGCAAAAATTATCTGAGGTTCATTTTGAATTGGATTTCCACTAGAATCTGTTGTTTTTATATCAAGACCAGAAAAACTAATAGTAAAATATGGATCATTTTCATTTATCTGAGAAATTTGAGCATCATTTTTACCTATATCTTGAAGTATTTTAGAAACATCTTCTAATTTAGGTATAACTGCTTGGTCTGACTCCTCTGATAATGATACTTTATATCCTAATTGTATATTTACTGGAAAAACTTCAATAATTTTATCACTCCATATATCTACTTCAGATTTGGTAAGGATATTTCCACCATCATCAAAAGTTGCAGAACTAACACTATCGAATCCCAGCCTAAAAGACCCATCATCATTTTCTGATATGGTTATATCATTACGGCCAAAATTATCAATAAAAAAAGATTCAACATCATCCATTGTTTGAGTATTAGATTTAAATTTCAAAGTTATATTTGCGCCAGATTGACCTGGAATCTGGACAAGTACTCTATCTGAAACAGTACCATCTGTTCCACCTAAAAGTTGTACCTTTGCCTCACTAACTCCAAACTCGTTGACACGTTGATTTATAATTCTTCTGACGCCTTCCATATCGTCTTGTGTTGGCTCTCTACCGTCTTCTGGTATAACCTCATAAACAAGGTGTGTTCCACCCTCAAGATCTAGGCCAAGAGTTAGCCCTAATAATGATGATCTAGAATCAGATCCAATTTGCACACCAAATATGCTAAATTGTTTTAATGAAAGTATTGAAATAGAAAAAACAACTAAAATAAGTATAAATATTAATGATTTGTATCTAAACAAAAAAAAGCATCTTTCATTATTAGTAAATATAAATATTATTTTTCGAATGAAAATTATTCACACATTAAATAATCGCACCAATTGAGTATAACATTCGAAATAAAATTATTCATCTTGAAATTAACATATTTTTTATAATTTTTTTGTCATAAAAATTCTAATTTTCTAAATATCCCTCATTAAAAAGATCATATTGCATTTGAGATATTGATGAATCAGAATATAGTTTTGAAAAATTCAATCTGGATTCTAATATTTCAATCGGTTCACCTTGTTCTTTGTGAGCGATTATTTTCATGTCAACGTCATGCGAATGAGGTTGATCTTCATTCAAGCCATCTTGCAAGCCAGCTTGTTTTAGTTTCTCATGTTCTAGCAAATGGTCAGTATAAAGAATCCCATTAAGATGATCAATTTCATGTTCAAGTGCCTGAGCAAATAATTCTTCTTTAGTAACCTTGTAAAGTGACTTATTTAGATCTAACCATCTCGCAGAAACCGATACGGATCTTTTTACCAAACCTTGATACCCAGGAAAAGATAAGCATCCTTCTAACACATCTCTTGTCCCATTTTTACTGATAATTTCAGGATTTATCAGTACCAAAGGTTTTTTTTCTTCTGGTATATGCAGAGTTATAATTCTTGAAAGTTCGCCTATTTGGTTAGCCGCTAATCCAACGCCTCCAGCAGCTAACATGGTTTCTTTAAGATCCTTGGCTATTCTAATAATTTTGTCATCAATATTTTTTACTTTTCTACATTTTTTTCTTAATATAGGGTCAGGGTAAACCCTAATTCTTTTTATGCTCAATATTTCCTCTCTTAATTTTTAAGATATCACTATTGGATCTACATCTATATACCAATCATTTTTTGGTTTAACTATATCAACTATTCTTTGAGGGGAAATACCTTTTATAATTATTTGCCATCTGTAATAATTTCTTATTTTATAAGGGTAAGCTGGAGAAGGACCCAAAACAACATTTGAAGTTTCACCATATAATTCCATTGCATTTTTTAAAATTCTCATAGTATTATTTACTTCTGATAAACCTTTTTTTTCATCTCTAGCAGAGTAAACTAATTTTATAAGCTTAGTGAATGGAGGATTTGTATATGTAGATCTAACATTAATTTCTGAATTATAAAAACCCAAATAGTCCTGGTTTGCGGCTTGTTGGATGGCTATATTTTCAGGATTAAAAGTTTGTATAATTGCTTTACCTCTTTTTTGTCCTCTTCCAGCTCTTCCTATAACTTGAGTAAGGATTTGAAAAACTCTTTCGTTAGCTCTAAAATCTGGTAAAGAGAGTCCAGTATCTGCCGAAATAACCCCTACAAATGACACTGAGGATATATCTAAACCTTTTGCAATCATTTGAGTGCCTACTAATATTTTAGACCCTGATTCTGAAAAAGTTCTTAGAATATCGTCGTGATTTTTTCTTTTTTTTGCTGTATCTGAATCCCATCTAATAACATCTATTTTTGGAAAGAATTTTTTTATATTTTTTTCTACTAATTCAGTCCCAGGATTTGATCTCCTAACTTGAATGGAATTACAATTTTTGCATGGTCTGTTAGGCTGCCTTTTTTTGTTACAATAATGACAGACTAACTTGGGCTTATACCCGGTTAAATTTTGGTGGTAAGTCATCGGTATATCGCAACTATTACATTTTTGAATTTCTCCACAATTTAGACACTGTACATATGATGATGAACCTCTTCGATTTAAGAAAAGTATAACTTTTTCATCAAAAGTTATTGATTTACTTATATCTTTTAACATAGCATCACTAAACATTTCAAAATTACCTTTCCTTCTTTCTTTACGCATATCAATAATCTGAACAGTAGGAAGACTATCTTTCTTTGTTTTTGAAAATCTAGAAGTAAGCTTTAATAATTCTAATTGTGATCCCATAGATTTTTTATATGAAACAATATCAGGAGTTGCACTACCTAATAATAAAGTAGCTTTATACATTTCTGAAATCAAATCAGCAACTTTCCTTGCATCATAGCGTGGAGATTTATCTGACTGTTTATAGCTCCATTCATGCTCTTCATCAATAATTATTAAACCTAAATTTGATAATGGAGCAAATATGGCACTTCTCGAACCTAAAATAATTTTGTATTCATTATTTTTGATTCTCCACCATTGATCATACCTTTCTCCAGATGTGAGACCTGAATGCAGAAGAGCAACTTTACCAGGAAACCTAGAAGCAATTCTATTCAAAGTTTGTGGTGTCAATGAAATTTCAGGTACTAGAAATATTACATTTTTTTTTAAATTTAAGCACTCTTCTATTGCTTGTAGGTAAACTTCTGTTTTACCTGATCCAGTTATACCATGTAGCAGAAACTTATGTGATGATTTTGATGTTATTTTTGTTTTTATTGACTGTGTTATTCTATCAATAGAGTATGATTGTTCTTTATTTGGTGTATGGGCAAATTCTTGCTGAAAAAAAAATTTACTTAATGGATCCCTAATTCTTTTTATTTTTCTCCTGATTATTATTCCTTGTTGAAAGGACCATTGAGTAGCTGAATAACCAAATTCTTTTATTAAGAATGTTTTTGTATCAGAGTAATTTTCATCTAAGAACCAGTTGATAAGTTTTTTGTGTTTACTTTTTTTTTGATCTAATTTTTCTGCTATTTCCGTGGCTTTATTTTTTGAAATTCCTAAAATAATTCTATTATGATATACCGGACCAATTTTTGGTTTATCCCATATATTTTCACATATTAATAAATCTTTTCTAATCATTTTATCAACTAATGTTTTCCCAGCAAGACCAACTTTTTTAACTAATTGTTTCTTAGTTATATTTTTATTTTTTTTGACAATGTTTAATAATTTTTGCTCAATGTTGGATAAATTATAATTTTTAATTTTTTCATCGTTTATGCACTTAATAATCGTAATTATTTTAGAGAAAGCATTTGGGGGGAGAAATAAGCTAGCAGTAGAAAAAAAAGAAGTTCGATAGTAATCAGAAATATATTTTATCAATTTTAACTTTGATTCATCAAAATATGGCCCGTCATTAATTTTACTAATTATATTTTTTATAATTTCTTCATCAATATTATGTTTGTTTGTTAAATTTAATACAACACCACACAAAGTTCTGCTACCAAAAGGGACCCATACTAAATCTCCGATTTCTATTAATAAATCATTAGGAATCTTGTAAGTATAGGCTCTCTGACTGTTGTCATGAAAATCAACGGCTATTTCAGCATATTTCATTAAATTTCCTTAATATGTTGATTTTAACACAAAAACCCTCTCCTATCTTGAGAGGGCTTTAAGAATATTATTAGCTTCTAACTAAGATCTTTTTTCTTTTATTCTTGCTTTTTTACCAGTTAAGCCCCTTAGGTAGTACAATTTCGATTTTCTTACTTTACCTTTTCGCGTTACTCTTAATGATTCAATATTAGGAGAATGAAAAGGCAGAACACGCTCTACTCCAACTCCATATGAAATTCTGCGTACTGTAAATGTATCACCCAATGCAGGAGTTTTGGATGTGATGAATCTACCAGATATAACATTACCATCAAAAGTTTGAACTCTTTCCTTATCACCCTCAATAATTCTAAGATTCACACTTACTGTATCACCAGGCTGAAATTCATCTAAATTATTAATTTGTTTTATGTATAAACTTGTATCTAATTTTTTACTCATAAAGAGACTTCTCACATGTAACTCGTTTCACCACAGAACTCTATTATACATATAAGTTATTCTATTTAAGCCTAAAAAACAAATAAAATTAGGCATATTATTTTTAATTTAACAAATCCGGACGATTATCTTTGGTTTTTTTTTGAGATTCTTCAGTTCTCCATTTATTTATTTCTTTATGATTACCGTTTAACAGTACTTTTGGCACAGCGTGACCTAGAAATTCTCTTGGCCTTGTGTATACAGGACCCTTTAAGTAAAAATTACCCTCTGAAAATGAATCGTTTTTGTTTGAATTATCATTTCCTAAAACACCTAATAATAGCCTAGTAACAGAATCGATGACTACCATAGCAGGGATCTCCCCACCAGTTAGTATATAATCACCTATAGATAATTCTTCATCTACGCATAGATCTATAAATCTTTGATCAAGTCCTTCATAATGACCACAAACTAAAATGACTGATTTTTCATTTGAAAGATTTTTGGCTTTGGTAAAGTTATAGGTTTTACCTTGAGGGGATAGTAAAATCACCTTAGATTCATTCGGTAGATTATTTTCCTTAATTTTCTTAACCGCATTATACAAAGGCTCCGGTCTTAGAACCATTCCAGGGCCTCCCCCATATGGAGAAGAATCCAAAATTTTCCTCGATGAATTTGTACTTTGCGCAAAATCTGCCAAATCATATATATTTATATTCACTTTTTTTGATTTCACAGCTCTCGAAATAATACTATGATTAAAAACACTATCAAACATTTTAGGGAAAAGGGTAATTACTGATAAAATCATTTAGGGTGATTACCTACATGCGAACCAATAATTATTTCAACAGCGTGTTCAATAGTACTTATAAGATTGCCTAAATTTTCATCAATCGATGCTGGGCTACCTGGTAAATTTAATATAAGAGTCTTATTTCTAATTCCACATTTAGCTCTAGACAAAATTGACATTTTATTTAAATTGTAATTATTAACTCTCATCACCTCTGGAATTCCTGGGACATCTATTTCAATCAATTTTTCTGTTACATTAGGTATCACATCTCTTTTGGCAAGACCAGTTCCTCCAGTTGTGAGAATAAGGTTTATTTTTTCATCTTCAAAAAACTCAATTAATTGGGTCTCCAATATACTAAATTCATCCGGTAAAATAACTTTGGAATGAAGCTTAAATTTTGAGTCATTCATAATCTTTTCAATAAGTTCACCACTTTTATCATGCATATCTCCAGCAAAACATCTATCGCTACTGGTTACGATAGAATAATATAAAATTTTTTCATGCGTCATAATTTTTTGTAATTCTTCCTCATCTAACTCGTAATCAGTTAATATTAAATCACAAATTACCCTTAAACGTGTAAATATATTATATTGAAGTTAATTTTTTTATTATGTCATAATTCAATAGTAAACAGTAATAAATATATGGTTAATTTTAAATTTAAATTAAACCAAGGTAATAAATGACTTGATACTAAAAGAACTTAATTTATATCATACTCCCGTGCTAATAGATGAAGTTATTGAGGGATTAAGTGTTACTCCTGGAGGAAGGTATATAGACGCAACGTTGGGTGAAGGTGGTCATTCAACGAATATACTTCATGAATCAGATCCAGGAGGGCAAGTTTTAGGAATTGATGCTGATCATGAAGCGATTTCTGTAGCACAGAGGAGAGTGAATTACTCTTCTGAAAAATTTCTGGCTATAAACGATAATTTCAAAAATATTAGATCGATTGCTATGAAGTATAATTTTTTACCAGTTCACGGAATATTATTTGATTTAGGTGTTTCATCATTACAATTAGATGCAGAGTCAAGGGGTTTTAGTTTTAGGAGGGCTGACCCATTAGATATGAGATTTAGCTACAATCAAAATTTATCTGCATCTCAGATAATAAATAATTATGATGAAAACGAGTTAGCTAATTTGATTTTTTACTTCGGAGAAGAAAAAAATTCAAGGAAAATTGCAAAAACAATAGTAAGAAATAGGCCTATAAAATCATCTCTAGAGCTTGCAGATTTAATTTGTGAAATAATTCCAAAAAGAAAAAATCAAAAAATCAATCCTGCAACAAAAACATTTCAAGCCATAAGAATAGCAGTTAATGATGAGCTGTCAGCACTTGAAACAGCATTAAATGAATCACTAACTGTTATTGGTCAGGGAGGAAGAATTGCGGTGATTTCTTATCATTCATTAGAGGACAGAATAGTCAAAAACTTTTTTAAAAAACAGTCTTCTGAGTGTATTTGCCCTCCTCGATCACCCTTGTGTACATGTAAACATGAAAAAACGATAAAAATAATAACTAAAAAACCAATAGTTCCCTCGAAAAACGAGATTAATAATAATTCTAGGTCACGAAGTGCAAAATTGAGAATAGCAGAAAGAATATAAATGGAGATAAAAATATGAAATCAGACGACATTAGAGTTGCAATAGATATAGGCACAACAAAAATTTGTACTATGATTGCAAGAATTAAAGATAAAAACACATACGAAGTAATCAATATTACTACTATGGATTGTGATGGCATGAACAAAGGTTTAGTTGTTGACGAACAGCTAGTTTCAGAGTGCTTAACTAAATCATTTGAAAATATATCAAAAGAAGTAGGAATAAACATAAATAAAGCATTTATTGGTGTATCAGGAGCACATTTAGAATCAAAAAATCATTGGACGAATATTTCAAGACCTTCAGGTATGACCTCTATTACTCAAGATGATATTGATGAGGCACTTAAAATTGCGAGTAAAATCGATCTAAATAATGATCGAAAATTGCTTCACGCTATTCCTAGAAGTTATACTTTAGATGGGTTACATGGAATTGTAAATCCCCTTGGAATGCACACAGCTGAACTTCATGTTGAAACTCATATCATAAGCGGTTCATTGAATAGTATAAGCAATATTCAAAACTGTCTCAAAAAATCAAAAGTAAAAGTTGCAGGAATAGTAGCAGAACCATTAGCTAGTGCTGAAGCTGTTTTATCCCCTACTGAAAAAGATGAAGGTTGTGTAGTAGTAGATA
>MDTE01182190.1_pt1 | contig 26920 bp, 17 predicted proteins | sample 811231 | NCBI WGS metagenome assembly MDTE01 (sample SAMN05326651, study PRJNA326480) | marine metagenome | isolation source: seawater | place: Indian Ocean: Red Sea | collected 2010
CGACCGATCGCGCCATCGTGTGGATGGGATGCGTTCATCGAGTCACGACCGGTGGATGGAGTCCCCCACGTAGGTCGTCGGGTGTATTCGAGGAGTCATGACCCATCACGAGTGTCCACGTCTCGAGTCTCGAGTGGATACCGATGGATGGGGAGATGGATGGATCGAACGGGTCGTTCGCTTTCGATCGATACCATCGATCGGATGCCATCGATGAACGCATCGATGAACGCATCGATGAAAGATGAACGCATGCATGAACGCATCGATCGATCGATCGATCGATCGAGGGTCGAGTCGAATGCATCGATGCGTGAAAGAAAGATGCGTGAGATGAGATGGAGATGACGCGCGATTCGTCGACGGGTGAGGGACCGCGTATCGGCGGAGACGGCCGACGCGTGCCGGCGGTCGAGCATGTGGGAACTTCGATGCGCGACGGACGATCACGAGCTCGCGAGCGATGCGACGGCGCCGAGGATGCGAACGCTGAACGCGCACGTCGGGAGACAGGTGTGGACGTACGTCGAGGACGACGAGGCCGAGGACGAGGACGAGACGACGACGACGACGACGACGACGACGACGGGGTCGAGGATGGGGACGACGACGACGCGTGGGTTTCTGGACGCGATGCGTCGCGCGCAGGACGATATGCGCGAGAGGTTCGTGAAGAGAAGAGGAGAGATGAAACACGCGGGGGACGCGTTCGCGCGCGCGCAGTACGACGCGAGACGCGCGAGGAGAGGAGTAGAGGTGAAGACGACGCCGCCGAGCGCGAGTGAGATCGATTCGGGGAGTGTGGAGGGTGAGGGCGTGCGCGGTGAGGTGTTGAGACGAGCGATGCGGGCGGGGATTGAGTATTATCGAGGGATTCAAGACGACGACGGACACTGGGCGAGCGATTACGGAGGACCGATGTTTTTAATGCCCGGGTTGATCATCGCCGCGCGCGTCATGGGGAAGACGGAGGAGATCATCGGTGAGCGACGTCGGGTGGAGATGTTGCGGTACCTGGAGAATCATCTGAACGAGGACGGGGGGGTGGGGTTACACATCGAGGGACACAGCACGATGTTCGGAACGGTGCTCACGTACGTCGCGCTTCGATTGCTCGGCAAGCCGTCGAGCGCGCCCGAGTGTCGAAAGGCGAGGAAATGGATCATCGATCGAGGTGGGGCGACGCAGGTGCCGTCGTGGGGGAAGTTTTGGCTCGCCGTGCTCGGCGTGTACGAATGGAGTGGACTCAACCCGGTGCCCCCGGAGTGTTGGTTGCTTCCGTATTGGTTACCCGTGCACCCGGGACGATACTGGTGTCACTGTCGCATGGTTTACCTTCCGATGAGTTACCTGTACGGTATTCGCGCCACGGCGACGCCGTGTGCGCTCACCGCGCAGTTGAAGAATGAACTGTACGCTGAAAATTCGTACGACGACATCGATTGGAACTCGGCGAGAAACGCGTGCGCCGCCGAGGATTTGTATTATCCGCACCCGTGGATTCAAGACGCCCTGTGGGGCGCGCTCATGAAGCTCGAACCGTTCTTGCTCGGCAGTCGATTGCGCAGAGCGGCGTGCGCGGACGCGATGCGTCAGATTCATTACGAGGACGAAAACACGCGATACGTGGATATCGGTCCGGTGAACAAGGTGTTCAACATGCTCTGCTGTTGGTTTGAAGATCCGGATTCGGACGCGGTGAAGAGACACATTCCTCGCATCGCGGATTATCTCTGGGTGTCGGAGGACGGCATGAAGATGCAAGGATACAACGGGAGTCAGTTGTGGGACTGCGCGTTCAGCGTGCAAGCCATCGTCGCGACGGGATTGGCGGACGAGTACGGCGAGTGCTTGCGGCGCGCGCACGACTACATCGAGAAGAGTCAAGTGCGAGACGATTGTCCGGACGTGAAGAAGTGGTATCGTCACATATCCAAGGGTGCGTGGCCTTTCAGCACGCGCGATCACGGATGGCCGATCTCCGATTGTTCGTCCGAGGGTCTCAAGGCGGCGCTCACGTTGGCGTCGATGGACAGCGCGCTCGTCGGCGAGGCGATTTCCGTCGAGCGTCTCTCCGACTGCGTCAACGTCATTCTCTCCTACCAAAACCGAAGCACGGGCGGGTGGGCGACGTACGAGAACACGCGTTCGTACGCGTGGGTCGAATGGCTCAATCCGGCCGAGACGTTCGGCGACATCATGATTGATTATCCGTACGTGGAGTGTTCGAGCGCGAGTCTGCAGGCGCTGTGCAAATTTTCCGAGCGACACCCCGACGTTCGAGCCAAGGATATCGCTCGCGCGAAAAAGACGGGTCGCGCCTTTTTAAAACGCATTCAAAAACCAGATGGAAGTTGGTACGGATCGTGGGCGGTGTGTTTCACCTACGGCACGTGGTTCGGCGTGCTCGGTTTGATCGCCACGGGATCGACGTACGAGACGTGTCCGGCGCTCCGAAAAGCGGTCGAGTTTTTACTCTCCAAGCAACAAGCCAGCGGCGGATGGGGAGAGAGTTACCTCTCGTGCGAAAAAAAGACGTACCACGAACTCCTCGACGCCGAGGGGAACCCGACGCCGCATCTCGTCAACACGGGATGGGCGACGCTCGCGCTCATCGCCAGCGGTCAGGCGTCTCGAGACGCCGCGCCGTTGCACCGCGCCGCGCGATGCATCCTCTCGCGACAGTGCGCAAACGGGGATTTCCCGCAACAGAGCATCATGGGTGTCTTCAACGCCAACTGTATGATCTCGTACAGTTGTTACAGAAGCATATTCCCGCTCTGGGCGCTCGGCGAGTACGCGTCCAAAGTCGCCGACGCCGAGAGATGAACGCGAAAAACGCGCCACCCCGCACGATGGTTTCGACGTACTTCACGATTTAATTACATCAATACAGTAACGATCGACTCTACACACAAAATATCACGACGCACCGTTCACAGGTACCACAACACGCGCTCGTCCGCCTTTAACGCCGCGTACACCGCCAACACCTCGTCGCCCGACCGCATCTCCTCCGTCACGTGCGCGCTCACGTACTTCCCCTTTGAGCTCGGTCGACTCGTCACGCACTCCGGGTGTATGTGTCTCCCACCCAACGCGTTCGAAATCACCCCTCTCACGCTTTCCACGAAGTCACCGTCGTCCGCACCGATGGCTTGAAACTTTCTCGCGCACGGGTACTCGTTCACCTCGGCGTCGAGCGCCCTCCACGCCTCGGTCGTCTCCGCGCTCGCCATCACCGTCCTCCTCCCCGCGGGCTCCTCGGACGCGCGCGGGCGAACGTTTCCGAGCTCCCGAGTCGTCTCACGCGGCGTCGCGTCGACGGGCGTCGCGCCCTCGGCGTCGTCCCCGACGCCGTCGTCCCCGGCGGCGTCGCTCCCGGCGGCGCGGGACGACGCGCGCGCGACGCGGACGCGACTCGAGACGCGCGCGGGAACGTCGCGCGCGAGAACACCGCGACACGCGCGCGCGTTGGCGACGGCGATTCGGAGCATGGCGCGAACGATGGACGCGCGGACGTGTGCGGGCTCTCGAGCTCGAGCGGGAACGCGCGCGCGCCGAGGCGTGACGACGCCGAGACGCGCGTCTATCGGTTCGACCGGCGCGCGCGCCCAGATTTCTGTGTCTTCGCGTTCGCCTCGCGAGACGCCGCGGCGGTCGGACGAAGCTCGCCTCGAGAGAGCTCGGTCTTCACCTCGAGCGAGCCGCGCGCGACGCCGTGCGCGCGCCCGTTGGCGTCTGGAAGTGTGGAGAGCCAACGCAAGGCGTCCGCGGGCGATCGTCGACCCTCGGCGACGTCGATGTACGTCGTCAAGAGATCCTGGACCACGTCGGCGGGTTCGTCGACGAGTTCGACGCGAAAGTGTGAGATGCCGGCGTCGAGAAAGAGGTCCAGGTACTCGACGCCGGATTGCGCGCGCGCGTTGAAGACGGTGTTTCGACACCCCATGTCGGCGAGGACGAGGTGGTCGTCGCCGCGGTCGTCCCGGAGGTGTACGTGTGAGGTCTCGCACGGATGTCCGCAGTCTCTGAAGGAATCACCGTCGGATAAGAATCGACAGAAGACGCAGTGTTCGGTGTGAAAGATTGGTAAGTGTTGGTGCGCGATGACTTCGAGCTTGGCGGCGCCGACGGGACCGAGCGCGACGGCGAGCGCGCGCTGTTGCTCGGCGTTTAAATCGTGCGTTGGAGTGAGGCGCTCGAGACCTGATCTGAGGAAGACGTCGGCGGCGATGGCGTTGGCGGCGTTGAGGGAAAAATCGCCGCGAAGCGGCGGGACGACGACGTCGGCGGAGGCGTCGTCTCTCAATTCGAGCAGCGTCTGTAATAATCCCGCCGATCGAATCAACAGCGCGTCGGCGCCGAGATTGAGATAGAAACGCCAGAGTTGTTCCTCCTCGGGTTTCAGCACGCGCGGGGTGGCGACGACGGCCGTCTTACCGGCGTCTCGCACCGCGCGCACGGCTTTTTGTAATCCGTGCACCTCCAAAAAATCAAGCGCGATTTCCTCCACGCCGTCGACGCCGACGGCGGCTTCCGCCTGCGCGCGGGTTCGACAGAGCACCGACACCGACGGACCGACGCGAGTCGACACATCACGCGTCGACGCGCGCGCGTCGTCTCGGCGTTCGACGCCGTCGGTGACGTTTCCCCACCACGCGTCGCGCGCGAGCGCGTCGACGACGTCTCTCGTCGCCGCGCCCTCGGCGCGATCGGGACCACCCTCCGTTCTCGCTCTGCGCAACGCCTCCACGGCGTCTCGTCGCGCGGCTTTGATCTCACCCGGAGAGATGTATAATCCATCGCCCGGACCAACGTCGTCGCCGTCGCGCGCGAGACCTCGAAGCGTAGACGCGTCGACGCTCGCCGCGGCGAACGGCGTCCCGCCGAGCTCGCCGATGGCTTTTTTCAGCGACGCCTCGTCCAGCGCCCTGCGTTGACTCCTCTCCAACGCCGACGTCGTCTCTCCTCGACCCATTCGACCGGCGTCGTCGATGATTTTAATCACCAACCGCTCACCGAGCGCGCCCGACACCACCACCGTCGCCGGGTCTCTTCGTCCCTCGCGCGTCCCCGAACCCGAACCCGTCCCCGCCGTCTTCGCCAATTTCGCCAATTTAGCCTCGAGCGCGGGATCGGACGTGCGCCACAAGAGATCCCCCGCGCGTACTCTCGAGAAATCAATCTGATTCGCTCCGAACGTCACCGCGTACTCACCCGCGATCGTCACTTCCTCGCCCTTACCGCCGACGGAGCGTCCCGCGCCGTCGAAAATTTCGTACACGCGACCGCCCTCCTCCCTCTCCTCCGGTTTCCCTCGATCGATGACGACGCCGTCGCCGCGTTTCATTCGCGTCCCATCGCGCGCGCGAATCGTCAACTCCCCGTTCGCGCGTCGTCCGTTCGGAGGCGTCACTCGAACGACCTCGCCGAGGAGGACGCCCCGGTGTCTCGGCGCGCGGCCGCGCACGAGTCGCTGATGCCTCGGTCCCTCTAAAAAACCGGGCGTCAATCCGTCGTGCTCGCCGTCTTGTCCTCGCGCGAACACCTGCGTGAGCTCCAATCGCTGGTCGTTCGTTAACAGACGCGCGCGGTCGACGTCGCGATCGTTCCAGGCGAGATCCACCGCGCGTCTGTACGCCGCCGTCGTCGCGGAGACGTATTCGGGTCCCTTGAGTCGACCCTCGATTTTAAAGCACCCCACGCCGGCGTCGATGAGTTCGGGCACGAGCTCGACCGCCATTAAATCTTGAGGCGATAAGAGATATTTCACGTCGCCCATGTCGCGAATCTCACCGTCGACGACGAAACCGTAGGGGAGTCGACACGCCTGCGCGCACTGTCCTCGATTGGCGCTTCGTCCGCCCCACGCCTCGCTCGAGAAACATTGCCCGCTGTAACTCACGCACAGAGCGCCGTGCACGAAGGCTTCGATCTCGATGTCCTCGCATTCGTCTCTCACGGCGGCGATCTCCTCGAGAGACAATTCGCGTCCGACGACGACGCGTTTACATCCTAACCCCCGCGCGAATCGCGCGCCCTCACCCGAGGTGACGGACATTTGCGTCGACCCGTGAATGGGTAAATTCGGCGCCGTCTCGCGAACGACGCGCGCGACGCCGACGTCTTGCACGATGACCGCGTCCACCCCGGCCTCGGCGATCCCTCGAACGAGACGTTCCGCCTGTCGTAACTCTTCGTCGAACACCAAGACGTTCATCGCGACGTACACGCGAACGGAACGCTCTCTCGCGTACTCGGTCACACTCGGTAACTCATCGAGCGTGAAATTGCTCGCCCTCGCGCGCGCGTTGAGCGCGTCCAATCCTAAATACACGCAATCCGCCCCGGATTCCACCGCCGCGCGCAATTGCGGCCATCCACCCGCCGGCGCCAACACCTCGGGCTTTTCGCGGCGGCGGCGGGTTCGCGGCGGCGACGTCGTCGGCGTCGTCGGCGTCGTCTCTCCTCGCGACTTTTCCGACGGATGCGGGTGGTGAATGTACTTGGCGCCCTTTCTCGCGCCCTCTCTCGGCGTCTCCCTCGCGCATCGCGTCGTCGTCGTCGTCTCTCGTCGAGGAGTGTGAATGCACTTTTTGCCCGCGTTCGGCGTCGCCGGCGCGCGATGCGTCGTCGTCGTCGCTCGTCGAGTCGCGCGCGCGGAGAACGATCGCGGAAGCGCGTCTCCGCGCGCGCGAGTGGACATGGCGCGCGCGGAGACGCGACGACGAGTGGCGGCGGCTGGCGCGCGAGGAATTTCGTAATCATCGTCAGAATCATGCGCGCGGTCCTCGCGCACGCGCGAGACGGCGCGCGAGCGAGACGAGACGTCGCCGCGCACGTACACATCGAGGTGCGCGATGGACGCGCGCGAGAGAGGGCGAGGGCGACGCGAGCGCGGTGAACCGAGAGCGAAAGGACTGACGCGCACTTTTTCATGACTCGGGACAGGACGCGACGGGACGACGCGTCGGCGCGCTCTTCGCGCGGGAATTCGCGCGCGCGCGCGACGAGGTCGTCGGTGACGGTGTTTCCGCGATGACGACGACGGTTCGGGGGGCGTGGCGCGCGGGAGAGGTGGGTGAGGAGGGTGATTCGGTGATCGCGGCGAGGCTGTGGAGGGCGAGCGACGGCGACGACGCGACGCGAATCATGCTCGAGGCGATCGAGGCGAGCGGTGGAGGGGCGAACGGGAAGGAGCGATCGATGAGCGAGACGCCGTCGACGAGCGGGCGGGCGCGACGAAGCGGGGTGTTCGGGTACAGACCGGACGCGGGCGCGCGCGCGCGCGTCGACATCGAGTGCGCGAGCGCGCTGGAGCGCGCGTTCGGATCGAACGCGGTCGCGCGACTCGTGCGCGAGGTGAGAGCGCACGCGGGCGTGGGGGTGGTGGTGACGATGAGCGTCGTGCCCGAGGGCGCGACGGAGGATCCGTGCGCGAGTTCGTGCGCGACGGAGGCGTCGTGCGTCGCGCGTCTGTCGGCGGTGGACGGCGACCGCTCGGCGACGCTGGCCAATCTAGACGTCGATATACGACGACCGTGCGGACGACGGCGTCGCGAACGCGAACGAATCACCGTTTTAGACGATGACTCGTTGACGTTCTCGCCGGTGGAGATCGAGACGGTGCGAGACGCCGTGGCGCGCGCGCTTCGATTGGAGGGCGCCTCCGCGCCCAAAGACGACGCGCTCGCCGCCGCCAAACGTCTCCAATCCGTCGTTCCGTTCAATCTCGGCGTCGACTTGACCCCACAGGAGCGAGAGGCCAAGCGCAACGTCAAACTCTCGTACGAGCATCAGGGCGACGCCTCCGCCGCGCGCGCCAGGGACGCGTACGCGTCGGGCGATTTTCTCGCCTACCTCCCGCCCGACGCCGGCGGACGAGGCGACGCCCTCGGCCGCACCAAACCCGGTCGCGGACACATATATTACGAGCGAGACGACGTCGACGCCGAGATCGAGGTCGAGGACGACCTGTTTCCCGACACGGACGACGAGGAGGAGGAATTTTAGTCGTAGACTTGCAAAAAGCGCAAAAAGTGCACAAAAGCCCCTCTCGCGCGACTCCGCGCCGCGTCATGTTCGACCACCGCGGCGCGTTCGCGCGCGTCTCGTGCGTCGCGGCGTTATGTCTCGCGTGTCTCACGTCGTCCGTCGCGTCCGTTCGCGACGCCGGCGCGCCGGGAGGCGTCGTGTTCACCCTCGCGGTGGCGTTCGCTTTTTCCATCGAATCGTCGCGTCTCGCGCGTCTTCTCCCGCCGACGCCCACGCTGACGACGCAGATGTGCGCCGGAGTGCTGCTCAGAAACATTCCCGGCGTTCGCACCGCCGTGGGGGCGATAGACGGCGACGCGGCGACGACGGTGCGGGCGCTCGCGCTCGGGCTCATCTTGTCCCGCGCGGGACTCGCGTCCGACGCCGACGCGTGGCGCCGACGCGCGAGAGCCACGACGGCCATGGCGCTCGCGCCGGCGACGTGCGAAACGCTGGTCGTGAGTGGGATGGGCGCGTGGTTGTTTTCGTTGAACGCGTCGACGGCGTTCGCGTTGGGATTTTTGATGAGCGCGATAAGCTTGGCGGTCGTGGTGCCGCCGGCGCTGGAGCTCAAACGCGAGGGACTCGGCGAAGACGCGGGAGTGGCGGATTTGATCCTCGGTGCGTCGATACTGGATGGGATTTATTGCATCGTTGGGTTCGGGATATGCGCGGAGATCGCGGGGAGCGGTGGTTCGGGCGGGACGACGGCGTGGAAAGCGCCGACGCAAATCGTCGTCGGCGCGCTCGGCGGCGCGGCGACGGCGGAATTGGCGCTGCGTTCGGGAACACTCAGCGCGCCGGGACGTCCTCCGAGCGCGGGCGCGATGGACGCGTCGATCATTTTATCGTTGGTCATGGTAATTTTGTTCGCGGCCAAGGAATTGGACGCCAACGGCGGCGGCGCGTTGATGTGCGTGACGTTTTGCGTTCGCGTGGCGAGCGCGTGGCGACGACTCGGTCTGGACGACGCGTTGGCGAACGCGTGCGCCTTCATGAACACACTGTGGAACGATTTCACCGCGCCGCTCTTGTTCGTCGTCATCGGGTGTTCGCTCGATTTATGGGCGATGACGGCCGACGTCGCCGGTAAGGCGCTCGCGATCATCTTCGTCGGCGGCGCGGCGAGAGCGCTCGGCGCGTTTTTCGCGTCGAGCGCGAGCGAGGGCGCGGGTCTCCGCGAACGCGCGTTCGTGGCGCTCGCGTGGATGCCCAAGGCGACGATCCAAGCCGCCCTCGCGAGCGTGGTGTACGACGACGCGGTGCGCGAGCACGGCGCGAACTCGCCCCAGGCGCTGAACGGGGAGAAATTGTTGCAGACGGCGTTGCTGTGCGTGTTGATCACCGCGCCGCTCGGCGCGTGGTGCATCGCGTATTACGCGCCGAAGATGCTCACGAAAAAGACGCCGACGGACGATGGGTCGGTTGGGTCGGTGTGACGCGTGAGTGTTCGGTTCGTTGTTGGATTAGATACGTTGCTAGAGATGAATACGTCGCGCGCGAGGAATTCGCCGCTCACACGTCGATGCTCTCCTTGGTGAAGGCGGGCATGTCGAAAGAGGAGGAGAACGCCTCGACCTCAGCGCGAAGGGCAGCCACCTTGGGGTTACCTTCGAGACCCTTCTTCCAATCCTTCAACATCTTACCGTGGCTGGCTTGCACCTCCAAGCACAGGTCGACCGCCTTGCCCAAAAAGTCGGCGACGACGACGAAATCCTTCTCGACGAGACCGCGAGAGGTCATCGCCGGAGTGCCGATGCGGACGCCGCCCGGGGACAACGCGCTGGCGTCGCCGAAGACGGCGTTCTTGTTCAAAGTGATGTGAAGAAGGTCGCACAAGTACTCCATCTTGCTTCCAGTCAAGCCGAGCGGACGCAAATCCCAGAGCACCAAGTGGTTGTCGGTGCCGCCGGTGACGAGGCTGTAGCCCTTGGCCATGAGAGCTTCGCCGCACGCCTTGGCGTTCGCCTTGACTTGCTTGATGTACGCCTTGAACTCGGGCGTCTGCGCGTGCTTGAGGGCGACGGCCAACGCACCGATTTGGTGGTTGTGCGGACCGCCCTGTAACGCCGGGAAGACGGACATGTTGACGCGGGACTCGTAGTTGTAATCCTTACCCGTCTTCGGGTTGATACCGCGACGGAAGAAAATCATACCAGAGCGCGGGCCTCGGAGGGACTTGTGCGTCGTCGTGGTGACGATGTCACAGTAGTCGAACGGCTGCGCCTGTTCTTCCGCGGCGACCAAACCAGAGATGTGCGCCATGTCGCTCATCAACATGGCGCCGCACTTGTCGGCGATTTCGCGGAAGCGCGCGTAATCCCAATCTCTCGCGTACGCCGAACCACCGCACACGATCATCTTCGGTCTGAAATCCATCGCCTTCTCCTCCAACTTGTCGTAATCGATGTAACCCGTCTTCGGATCCACCTTGTAAGGCAAAGATTCAAAAAAGATCGACGTCGCCGAAATCTTCTTCCCGTGCGCCGTGTAATATCCGTGCGTCAGGTGACCACCGCTCGGCAGATCCAAACCCATGATCCGATCGTGCGGTTGCAAGAGCGCCGTGTACACCGCCATGTTCGCCGGCGATCCACTGTACGGCTGCACGTTCACGCCCCACTGTTCGGCGGACAGACGATACGCCCGCAGCGCGCGCTCCTGGCACAACGTCTCCACCTTATCGATCACCTCGTTCCCACCGTAATACCTCGCTCCCGGCAAACCCTCCGAGTACTTATTCGTCAGCGCCGATCCCAGGGCCTCCATCACCGGCGCCGAGGTGAAATTCTCGCTCGCGATGAGCTCGATCCCGCCGATCTGTCGTCGCTTTTCGAGTTGAATGAGATCGTACATCTCTCGGTCCGCATCTTTCAACGGCGCCAACGCCTCCGGGAACACGCGATCCATCCTTCGCTCGATCGCTCTCGGCCTCCGTCGTCGTCTCTCGTCCCTCGCGCGCGCGTGTGGCGCGCGCCGTCGCCGATCCATCCATCGATCCGCGCCATCCGGGCGGTGCGGCCGGCGTCACGAGTCCGGACCCACGTGTACCCGGTACATACCCGCATGGCCGATTTCGTCGTGTTTTATCCACGTCCGCGCGCGCTCGGGTCGTATTCCCCGCGCGTGCGCGCCCATCATCCGTGCGGCCGTGGTTCCCTCGTACTTCCGGGTCTTTGAAACCCAACCGGGTCGCGATCGCGATATTTATCTCGGTCGTCGGCCGTTACGATGCGAACGGGCGTTTTTTCCGTCTCTGCGCTCGACCGCGCTCGTCTCGAGGCGCGTCGAGCGAGACGTCGTCTCGACGCGCGATGCGACGTCGACGACGCGGTGTCGCGGGAGCGGTGGTGGTGATGGCGGTGGTGATGGCGAGCGGACGCGCGCGAGGTGAACATCCGCGAGACGCGTCGAATTGGCAAGGGAAACACGCGTGCGGGACCGCCGCGAGACGCGCGGCGACGCCGAAAACGGTGCGGGACGTGTCGGAGATCGTGTACGGGACGAACGGGGGCGTTCGAGCGAACGGGGCGGGGCACTCGTGGCACGAGGGGTTGTTTTGCGCGGAGACGAGGATCGACGCGCGCGAGACGAGGTCGGTGGCGGCGCCGGGACGGTTCGCGGTGGACGACGACGCGATGGTGGTTCGCGCGGACGCCGGGATGTCGACGAGGGATCTGTTGGATGGAATCGCGGAGATGGGGTACGCGTTGCCGGCGGTGCCGTGGTTCATCGATCAGACGATAGGAGGGGCGGTGGCGACGGCGACGCACGGGTCGTCGTTGTCGTACGGAAGCGTGTCGTCGCAAATGGTCGCGTGTACGATTGTGAAAGCGGACGGGTCCGTCGCGCACTTTGCCGAAAACGACGAGTCCACGTCGCCGGCGCTGTTTAACGCGCTTCGCGCGAGCGTCGGCCGATTGGGCGTGTTGGTGGATGTGACGCTTCGCGTCGTGAAGAATTCGCGAATCTCGCGGAGAAGCGCCGACGTCACCCCGGATTCCTTCGTCGACGAGATGATGCGCGTGCAAGAGGCGGTGCGAGCGTGCGAGCGTGAACACGACATATTTGATGCGCAGTGGGCGTGCGCGATGCGCGCGGAGGTCGTTCGAGCGCTCGACGAGACGCAATTCTTTTGGTACATTCCTCTCGCAGAGCTCTCCAGGGTGACGTTCATTCGCGAAGACGCGCCGCCGGAATTCCAACCGTACGACGAAGCCGCGTCGAATTCGAGCGCGCTCTCGGCCATCAATCTCGGGTCGTTATCGGGATCGAATTTGATTCGCCGGAACCCGAGACGGGTTCGAGACATCACGTCGCCGGTGTCGCTCATGTCCGCCGACTCCATGGCGCGGGGCTGGGCGAGACAATGGAAACGCGCGACGCTCTCAAACATCGCCGACGGAACCAGCTCACAGCGCGAGTCGTTCCTCACGATGACGGAGCGCCAATACGACCTTCACCGGCGATACGGCTACGAACAGCTCGAGGTGGCGGTCCCGTTGCGCAAGGCGGGGGAGTGCATGCGCGCGTTCAATGAGGCGCTCTACGACGATCGACGGCTCAATCTCGGGTTCCGTTCGCAGGCGCTTCTCAGGTTCGTCGGACCCGAGAGCGCGTGGTTATCCCCGGCGCACGGTCGGCTCGGGACGCTGTACGTCAACATCGAAGATTTCATAAAGTATTCGCGCGTGATTGATTCCAGAGGGAATCCTCGATTCGACGCCGCCGTGCGTTTGCTTCGAGGCGAACGGTGCGACGGACGGTTGCACTGGGGCAAGTACGGATTCCCGTCAAAGTCCGGGTGTTTCGACGGCGCGAAGGAATACGGCGTCGCGTTTTGTCACTTTGGGTGTCAGGCGCACGCACTCGATCCCAATGAAAAGTTTGCGGGCGACTCGGACTCGTTGCGATTTCCCGGGATTGATTTCGACGCGTGCTGCGACGCCGACGACGCTTTGTTTAACGAGACGCGATGCGCGTGCGTCTTGGCCGATCGACGCCCGAGCGAGGAATGCGAAGAGTGAAGCGTCTCTGCTACTGTAATCATCTAACATACTACGGCTTCCGCTATGACTACTACACTACTAATGACACACGCTCACCGCGCCGTCGTCGTTTAATAACGCGAACAAACGCGACTTGGGAAGAAGTCTGATCGCCCCGAACGATGCCTGTTCATGCATCGACATCGGTAACAATCGTGTCGTCGCGCCGTGCACGGATAACGGCGAGAACCGCGCGAAATGATTCGCACCCGACGACGCGAGAGAAAACACGCCGACGGAGCATCCGCTCACGCTGAAGACGTCGCCCTCGGCGCTCACGCACGCGTCTTTGACACCCTTTTGATGCCCACGGAACGTGCGCAGACGCGCGTCGAACCTTTTTCTGGAATCTCGCTCGGCGCTCATCGCGCGCACGTCCCAAAGACCGATGGTCATGTCGTCGGACGCGGTGAGCAATTCGCGCGCGCCGGCGGGCGTCGAGACGATTTTGTTCACCGCGTCGTCGTGCGCCTTGACGTCGTAGACGGGACGGTCGCGTTTCGCGCGAACGTCGAATCCTCGCAAGTTTCCGCGTCCGTCGCTCGCCCAAACGATGCCGTCGGCGGCGCTGTGCAGCGCGCGCACGCCGTCGTCGTCGGCACCACCGTCGGCGGAGACGTCTCGCGGGGACGAGTACTCGCCGCGCGCCTTGCCGGCGACGGCGTCGGCGATCACCACGCGCCCTCTCGCGGTGCCGCCGACGACGAACGGACCTCGAACGCCGTCGTCGACGCACAGAGATTCAAACCCGTTCGAATCGCGCGCGAGCGCGAACCGCCACACGTGGTCCCCGCGTCGCGTGTCCCACACCTGCAGCGTCCCTCGGTCGTCGCACGAACACGCGCGAGAGACGAAGCCGTCGGCGTCGGTGGCAAAGTCGAGAAACGCGCTCGCCGTCCCCCTCGCCGAGCCGTGCCCGTCGTACGAGACCGACGCGCGGTCGGTGTCGTCCTCGGGACCGCTCGCGCGCCAGATGCGAACGGTGCCCTCACCGCGAGATGTGCGTCCCGCCGTCATGAAGAGACGTTCGTCGACGCTCACGCCGAACGATTGCGCGCATCGTCGCGCGACGCGACTGTGCGCGCGCCACGAGACGAGCTCTTCGACGTGCACGCGCCAGGGGTCGTCAGTGACGTTCGACGCGTTCGCGAGCACCTGAGACATCGTGGACGCGTCGTCACGCTCGTGTTCGTCCTCGTCGCGCGAGGCGCGAGAGAGCCAATACCATTCGCGCGACTCGACGGGCTCGGCGTCCGCGCGACGGTGCCAATCGTCGAGATGGTCGAGCACGGAGGGCGGCGGTGCGATCTTCGCTCGAAAGATGAACTCCTCCGACGCCGGACCGAGCGCACGGGCCAAGAGCGAGAGGACATCCGCGATGAGCACGTGCGCGCCGCTCGACGTGTCGGCTCGATTATTCCGCAACGCCCTTCGTAAAACGTTGATGACGCGTTGTCGAACGACGGGCAACGGCATCGACGTCGCGACGTGCACCAGCGCGTCTTTCACGCGGTTCAATTCATCGGCGTTGCAAAACTTTGGTTGCAAACACTTGATGAGTATGGGGACGAAGACGTCGTCGAAACGCGCGGCGCCGACGGCTTTGCGCATCGCCTTGACAGTCGCGAGCTCGAACAACTCGCGTTTCGGCGTCGGTCCTTCCGTCGCGAGGTGCGCGCTCGGCGCGTTCACCGCGGAGACGACGAGAGGAAGAATCATCTCTGACACATCGCGGCGAGACGCGACGGCGCACGCCGTCTCGACGAAGCGCGCGAGACACATCGCCACGCGCATCTCCTCGGTTTGGTCGAGCGGCGCGGAGACGTAGGCGGCGATCGCCGGACACACGTCTTCCAACACGAGTCGAGCGGTGGTCGCGGAGGCGCCCGTCAACGCGTCTTCCGCGATCATGATTTTCGCCGCTCGAGAGTCTCGCACCGCTCGCATCTTTCCCAGCACGAGGGCGGCGTTTCGAATGTCTTGCGAAAACAAAACCGAGTCGCGCACCGCCGCCGCGGCGATCGGTTTCGTCACGTCCATCAACAGTTTGACGACGTCGCGCGCCTCGTTCGGCATGCGCGCCAACCAAGCCTTGATGGAAGCGTTCGCGTCCTCGCTCTCGCGACGTCGGTCGAAGAGACTGTTACTGATGGAAGCGTCGTCGAAGAGTCCGCCAGCCGCCGCCTCTCGATCCTCGTCGGGACACGGAACGCCGGTGTATATCGCGCCGATGATTCGACCGAGCGCTCGAAGGTCTCGCTCTTGTACGAATCGAAACGCGGGTTCGACGATGGTGGTCGTGCGAAGCGCTTCGGCGGTCGAGGCGTCGTCCGCGTCTCGGTTCATTTCGACGTTTGGCACGGAACGAGGCACGACGCCGACGCGCCTCTTCGGATGCGGCGCGTGAAAGATCCGACACCGTCCGCTCGATCGCAGCATTCCCTCGACATCGTCTCGCACCATGACGTTCTTCGCCTCGACGGCCGCTTTACCGCACGTCGCGTGTCCGAACGTTAAATCGATCCACGCGTGTAAGCGTTCGCTCACCGCGCGAGACTCGAAGGCTTCTCTGTGAATTTTGATAAAGTACGCCACCGCGTCTCCGTCGATGGCGCACCACGACGGCACTCCTAAATCGTCCATGTCCTCGTGAATCGACGAGAACACGCGCGGGTCGGTGTAAAAATCGATGGGCGCCTCGTCTGGAGACGTCTCGTACAATCGCTCGAGATCCTTCGGGTATTCCTCGGCGACGACGTTCGCGCGAACGACTCGAGCCAACGTCGAGCGAGGCGTGCGTCGAGCCAAGGCGACGCACGCCCCGAGTTCGCTGAGACAATCGTCGCTCACGTGGTGCGGCGGCGTCGTGTGTCGATACGTGAAATCCAACTGTTCGTCGCCCTTGGTTAACCGCCACTTTGTCTTTGTCAAATCTCTCGCGCCGCGCAGAGAACCGTCCTCGCGCAGCGGAAACGCCGTAAAATCGATCACCCACGGCGCGACGCGATAATACGCGAGGTCCGTGCCTCGACGCGCGATGTCGTTCAGTTTCGAGACGTACTCGAGGTTACTCACGGCGCCGATACGCCACGCGGCGGTGAGACTTCGGACGCTCGGTTCGGCGCCGTCGCGCAAACGTCTCGCGCTCTCCTCCGACACCTCCACGCGCCTCGACCCGGCGTCTCCCGCCGACCCGTCTCGAACGTGCGATGAATCAAACATCCCACCGAGCTGCACGTACGGCACGCCCACCGCACCTCCGCTCAGCGAGGATAATCGCACGGAATCCGCGCTCAAATTTCCGTGCGCCAAATTCTTTTCGTGCACGTGCGCCAACGCTCGACACGCCTGATACGCCGCCAACGATTTCCGCGCCGGCGATCGCAGCGCGTCCGATCCCAAGCGCAAACAGCTCCCCAACGTGTACTCGCTCATCGGTTCAACGCTCACCACCATCGTTCCCGCCGCGTCGAACACGACGCACCGCGCCGTCGCCACGTTCGGGTGCGACCGCGGCGGCGGTTCCGCGCCAACATCCAACGCGCGCCCGATCTCCTCTCGAACCGCGCGCACGAGATCATCCACCACTCGAATCCTCACCCCGAGCGCTCGAGCGACGCGCGCGCGTCGCTCCCGTTCCGTCGCCGCCGCGCGCGCTCTCGAGACGCTCGCCGCCGTTCTCGCGCTCCCCGTCGAGCGCGTCTCCACCACGCACGTTCCTCGCGCCTCGTCCACCGAACGCGCGACGACATCGCGAGGACAGACGGCCTCGACGAATTCTCGCATCGAGAACCGCGCGTCGAGGCGCCCGTCGTCGACGTCGCGCCGATTCAGATGCATCGATCGATTCTCGATTGGGAACGCTCAGCGCGTCGCCATGCCCGCGACGATGGTCCACGCGACGTACGCGACGACGGCGTACGCGCCGAGGAGAAGCACCGTCTGCGCGTTCGCGCACCGGAGTCGACGCCGACGATCGTCGTCGCCGTCGGCGGAGACGACGAGAGACTCGAGGTCCGAGGCGCGCTGCATTCTGACGCGCGCGCGGGGACGACGCGCGCGCGCGCACACGCTCGCGTCGACGACGAGACGCGGAGACGCGCGTTCGCGACTCGGTCCACCGCGCGAGACGGCGGTCGTCGACGCGCGCGCGCCAAGGCGAACGCGAAGGCGCGAACGCGCGAGGAGGACCGTTACCGTCGAGACGACGTCATGCGCGCGCGAGAGGGGTCCTCGCGCGCGCGCGGGACGTCGTCGACGAAGATGGCGGAGACGATTCGTCGACGAAGCGGTGAGCTGCTGAAGAGCGCGAAGAAACCTCGAGCGGTGATGCGACGGGCGGTGACGGGGAACGCGGAGACGAGGGTTCGAGATTACGTCAAGATACCGCGAGTGATTCGACAGATCGATAAGATGTCGTTCTGCGCGGGGGTGTACGGGTTGATGATGACGGAATACATCGCGACGCGAGTGCCGGCGCGGTTTTGGGTGTTTTACGCGGTGTCCATGCCGTTGATTTTCTCGGCGAGGGGGGTGTATTATCGAATGATTCGATGGCAATACTTTTTGTACGATTTCTGTTACTTTGCGAACGCGACGGCGTTGGTGTTTTTAACGCTAAAACCGAAGAGTGCGATGTTGTTTAGGTGCGTGTTCGCGTTCGCGAACGGGCCGGTGCTGTTGGCGATTCCGTTGTGGAGGAATTCGTTGGTGTTTCACAGCGTGGACAAGGTGCAGAGCGTCTTCGTGCACGCCATGCCGTGTCTGATGACGTGGTGCGGACGGTGGTTTGGGTTCGGCGACGACGCGAGGGGGATGAGCGCGGCGGATTTAAACGTCGAGGTGAGCGTGGTGGAGGGGTGTTTACACCTGATGGTGTATCCGATGTTTGCGTATTTGTTTTGGCAGGCGCTCTACCTCGTCAAGACGGAGTACATGGACAAGGGTAAATTAGATAAAGATCCCGAGCTCATGACCTCTCTGCGATGGCTCGCGAGCGATCGAAAATCGTCGGCGAATAAGTTTGCGCTGCGCATGATGCGAAAGATTGGTTTATTCGGGGAGGATGAATTCTTCGACGCGGGTTCGACCAAGACGAAGTTCGTCTTCGTCATGCTTCAGCTCGGGTACACCATCATCACCTTCATTCCGATACCCCTGTGCTATTCAAACTACTACGCCCACACCGCGCTCATGTGGATCGCGTTCGGGTCCTCCGTGTACAACGGCGCTGTATACTACATAGACGTATTCTCTCGACGGTACGTCGAGCGTCTCCAAATCGCCGAGGAGTTCGAGCGGGAACGAACCTCCTCGATGAACGCCGAGGATTTCGATCGATTGATCATGACACCGATAGATTGACGAGAACAACGACGACGACACGAATGCGAGACATTTTCGAACGCGCGCGACGACGTAGACGACGCGCGAGTAATTCAAGACGCATTTTCGACGACGACGGCGCGCGGTTTCGCCCGCCACCCGCACGTCGCGCCTCGCGCGCCTCGCGCGATGTCACCGAGCGCCGCGACGCTCGACGCGATACGCGAGGCGTTCATGGACGCCCTGTGCCAGGTGCACGCCGACGCGAGGGCGGTGTTGGCGCGCGTCGACGCGCGACGTCTCGTCCGCGCGGACCATCGTACCGGCGGCGGCGACGTCCAGTGCGCCGTCGCGAGCGCGCTTTTTCACGCGCTCAGGCGCTCAGACGGCTACAGGACGGATTCCACGACCGTGTCGTGCGTCTCCGCCATGGGCATCGCGCGCGAGCACACCGCCTCGTCGTTGGCTCGCGAGACGTCGGAGCGCGTCCCGAACGCGTTCGCGGCGAAACACTTCGCCGACGTTCGCGTCGCGCGGGGCGAGTCCGGGATGATTTTTGTGTGCACGCTCGATCGTTACGCCGAACTCAGGGACGGTGGACGCGCGATGTGCGACGAATGCGGGAAATTTATCGTCGGCGGCGAACGCGGTTTGTGGTGGCATCGTAAAACGCGGCACGGCGAGCATCACGACAGCGCCATGGACGCGGTGGAGCGAGAGAGGAACGCGCTCGTCGCGCTCTCGGCGTCGACGTCTCGATCTGATTCGGTGGATTCGGCGTACGTGCACAACAAGACGAAGAAGGAGACGCGAGAGGAGGATTTAAAGGCGGGCATGGAGGCGGCGAGACGCGGCGACGAGGGCGTCATGGAGGCGCTCATCGCCGCGAATCGCGTCAAGCCGCTGCCGCTGCCCGGATTAGAGGCGGCGAGACGTGGTGATTTGAATAGTTTGCGAACATTGGTGATCGATGGATGGGATCCGTCGTCGACGACCGCGGTGGATCGACACGGAAGCAACGCGCTCTTGTGGGCGGCGGGCGGCGGGCACTTGGCGTGCGTCAGATTTCTCGTCGAAAGCGCCGGTATGGACCCCGAAAAGGCGGTGCAGAGCGGACGACGGTCGTACGCCGGTCGGTCCGCGTTACACTGGGCGGCGAGGAACGGCCACGGTGACGTCGTCGAATACCTCTTGTCGCGAGGCGTCGCCGCCGATTCCAAAACCGCCGACGGGTCCACGGCGTTCGCCTGGGCCGCGTGGCGCGGCCAAATGGACGTCATGCGCTTAATCGTCGAACACGGTTGCGACCAGCACCTATGCAACGATTACGGATGTAACGTCGCGTGTTGGACCACCATGGGCGCGGGCGGCGTCGAGTGCTGCGAGTACCTCGCGTCCCTCGGCGTGCGCTTCGATTTAATAAACGCCAACGGCCACAGCACGCTTCACAAGGCTGCCCAGCGCGGAAACCAAGCCGTGTTATCTTGGCTCTTAGACACCCCACACTTAGCCATCACCGCTCGCCACGCGCGTCCGGATTCCGAGGGATACGCCCCCGCGGATTTAGCGCGCGTCGAAGGTTTTCGCGACGTCGCCGATTGGCTCACCACGCGTCAAACCACCCTCCCATCCACCCCGTAGACCGATAGAACGATACTTAATCTCTAGTGTAATCATAACAAACGCACCGCACGCCACCCCATCCCTCCGCGCGCGTCCCGTCCCTTCGTCCCGCGCGTCTCGCCCGCCCGCGCGACGACCCTAAACCCCGCGCGCCCTCTCCCCCTCACGCCTCTCACCGCCCCCCCTGCGCCCCACCCTGCGCGCCCAGCATCTGCCCGACGATGGCGACGCTCTCCCAATACTTGGCCGCGCACCTGTCCACGCACGAGTTCTCCCCGACGTTCAGATCGCCCTCTTTAAACTTTTTATCGATGCACTTTTCATAACACGCGCCCACCAGCCTGTTGAAGAGCTCGACGCGGTACTCCATCTCCTGACCCGCCATGGCGAACGCGGCGTCGCGCTGTTCGGGCGTCATCGCGCTCGCGTTCGGCGCGGCGCTCATCGCGGGTCGAGCTCGGTCGAGATGGGTCGAGGTCGAGGTGGACGCCGCGGCGGCGAAATGACGCCCCAGAGCGCGTCGTCCGTCGGTGGATCGCGCGCGAGAGCGCGACGGGAGCGACCGCGGGAAATCGTCGGGGAGACCGCGCGTCGTCCCTCGTCGTCGTCTCTCGTCGCGCGCGCGCGTCTCCCGTCCCGAACGAGCGACGATGGCGCATTCGTCGGTTACAACGGACGCGGGACGACCGGCGTTCGCGACGCGCGCGCGAACGCGGCGCGCGCGCGAACGCGGCGCGCGCGCGTCGCGAACGGTCGCGCGCGGCGCGGCGTCGCGACTCGGCGCGAACGCGGCGAGGGGGACGTCGCGAGAGACGCGATTCGTCGATGACGCGGAGAGGGGAAGGAGACGTCCGGAGGTGGCCGGGGACGCGCGACGCGCGCGCGGGAGAGGATCGATCGCGACGTGCGCGCGCGCGGATCGACGCGATAGAAACGATGCGCTCGTCGCGAGCACGCCGTCGGGATCGTCGACGGCGGGCGATGGGAACGAGGAGGACGGCGAGGAGGAGGAGGCGTGGGCGTTTACGGCGCCGAAATCTTCGAGCGACGTCACGACGCTCTGGCGAGGGGCGCCGAGTCGGTACCGCATCTTATTCGTCACCGTGTTTGCGTTCATCGTGTGTAACATGGACAAGGTGAACATATCGGTGTCCATCATACCCATGGCGAGGGACTTTGGGTGGACGAGCACGCAGGCGGGATTCATACAGAGCGCGTTCTTTTACGGATTCGCGGTGTCGCAATTGCCCGGAGGGTACCTGTCGACCAAGATGGGAGGGGCCAGGGTGTTACCGATCGGAATGCTCATCCTGTCCGCGGCGACGATCGCGATTCCGATCGTGGGTGTGGATGAGAAGAGCATATTTTTCTTGCGGGCGTTGGTGGGATTGGGCGAAGGCGTGGCGCCGGCGGCGGCGACGGATATCATCGCGAGGAGCGTGAGCGTGAGCGAGCGTTCGCGTGCGGTCGGGTTCGTGTTCAGTGGATTTAACGTCGGATCCGTGCTCGGACTCGTTCTGGCGCCGTTGGTGATCGAGGCGACGAATTGGAGGACGGTGTTCGCGTTTTTCGGTACGTGCGGTTTGACGTGGAGCGCGTGGTCGCTGAAAATGTACGGAAACGGGGGCATGGTGGAGGAGAGTTACAGAGACGACGGCGTCACCGGTATGACTGGTAAGCGCGTGTTCACCGTAGACGCCAAGGCGATCGCCAGGGGCGAGACGCCCGCGGAGGATCCGCCGGTGCCCTGGGGAGAGTTTATTTCGAATTCGTCGGTGCGCGCGCTCATGTACGTGCACTTTTGCCAAAACTGGGGATTCTACGTCTTGCTCGCCTGGTTACCGACGTACTTCACCGATGAACTCGGGGTGACGCTCACGAACGCGTCCCTGCTCACGGTGTTACCACCACTCGCCAACGTGGCCATGGCCACCATCGCCAGTCCCACCGCCGATAGACTCATTCAGAGCGGTATGGAGGTGACGCGCGTTCGAAAAACGATGCAAACCGTCGCCTTCATGGGCCCAGCGCTCGCGATGGCGTCGGTGACCGTCGTCGACCAACCGGTGGCGACCGTGGGCTTGCTCACGCTGGGACTCGCGCTCGGCGCGTTTTCCTTCGCCGGCTTGTACTCCAACCATCAAGATTTATCTCCAAAGTACGCGAGTATTTTGTTGGGCATGACGAACACGTGCGGGGCGCTCCCGGGGGTCATCGGCGTCCCTCTCACCGGATATCTCATCAAGGAGACGGAAAACTGGGAGCTCAGCATGTTCGCCCCTTCAATTTTCTTTTACGTCACGGGGACGCTCCTCTTCACCAAGTACGGCTCGGGCGAGCGTCAACCGTTCACGGGTCAACCGATGCCCGAGATGGATATATTACAAAAAGAAGATTGATGCACGCATTCGGCTAGTAATCAAACGCGCGCGCGACACGCGAAGCGATGTGTAATATTTCACGAAACGACGATGATCGCTCGTCGCTCCTGAGCCTCAGCCCCAGTAGGCGTCGTCGCCTTCGATTCGTCCGCGTTTCGCGGCTTCGATCAACGCTCGATCCAATCCGATGAGTATCTTACACCCCGGCGGTACCCCGTACGACTCCACGGACGCCGAATCATCGCTCAATTCATCGCACGCGTAGAATAACGCGAGCGCGTCGACGCTCTCGATCTCGCGTCTCTTCCCCGTGGACATTTCGTCGCCTCGCCCCAGCCCGCCTCGAAACAACGCGCGCTTCAATTCCCCCACGCTTCGACGCAGATCCGGAAACTCGACCCGATATCGACATCCGTCCCAAAACACGGCCAAGAAGGTCTCGTCCTTCCTCGGCGGCACCGTGGGCACGTCCGGTAATGTGGCGAATCTCGGCGAGTCGCGCGTCGGCGTCTCCTCGAACACGCCCGCCTCGGCGCCGGGTGGAATCTCTCGCCCACCGTCGTCATCGCACTGCCACGCCCCTTTGCCCAGACCGACATCGGCCCAAAAGTCCGTCATCGATGATGGCGTCGCTTCGCCGCGCGCGCGAGTCCCGTCGTCGTCGGTCGTCGAGAAATCCCGCGCGCCCGTCTCGGTGCGCTCGAAAACGCCTCGGTAACGGTCGAGCGCGCCGACGTCACAACGTCACCTCACCGCCTCGGTCTCGCCCGCGAGAAGACGCGAGACGAGAACGCGCGTCGTCCCGCGTCTTGTCTCGACCCATCGCGTCGTCTCGCGACGTCGGCGCGAATGGGCGCGCGGACGTCTGGGACATCGACCTGTCGAGACGTCGTCAACGTCCACGCCCTGTACGAGCGTCTCGTCGCGCTGTTCCTGCGCTACGCGACGCCGGGATGTCCGAGAGGGTTGCCTCGATTACCTCCGGTCGCGCGCGTGTCGAGACGGGTGACGCGAATCCTCGGGCTCAATCCGAGCGCGTTGACGCTGCAGGGGACGAATACGTACCTCGTCGGCGCGGGACGCGAACGCGCGTTGATCGATTGCGGTGAAGGCCGAGCGGGGTACGCCGAGAACGTCCTCCGAGCGATGCGCGAGGAAGGTTGTGAGCGATTGAAGTGCGTGTTGTGCACGCATTGGCACCCGGATCACGTGGGCGGGTTACGCGCGCTCAGACGCGCGCTCGGCGTCGACGTCCCGGCGTATAAGAGGATACGGAGGGATAAGGGTGAGTACGAACGCGTGGACGGCGAGCGAGGATGCGCGAGGACGTACGTGGACGTGCGAGATGGTGACGTGATCGCGGTGGAGGGGGCGACGCTGAGAGCGGTGCACACGCCGGGACACACGACGGATCACACGTGTTTCGCGTTTGAAGAGGAGGGCGCGGTGTTCGCGGGCGATTGCGTGTTGAACGGGTCGACGACGGATTTTGAGGATTTGACGTCGTACGCGAGATCGTTGAAGAGGATTAAAGAGGAGTTTGAGAGCTACAAGCGACTCGGGGTGAGCGATAACGGGGCGAATAGGTTGTATCCTTCGCACGGCGACGTCGTCGCCGACGGCGCGAAAAAGGTGGACGCGTACATCAAACACCGCGTCAGCAGAGAGAACGTCCTCTTGAACACGCTGCGAGAACATCCGACGCGAGGCATGACGGCGTGGGAGCTCACGCGAAGCGTGTACGCCACGTTGGTGTCCGTCATCGTATTGTACACGTCGTGCGCGAAAATCACGAGACAACACATCGAAAAGATGCTCGACGACGGCGTCGTCGGCGAACGCCGAGAAAAGAGCGCGATGGCGACGCTCACGTTCGGGCTTCTCGGCGGTGACGTCGTGCGGTATTACGCGATCGAGCGTTAGACAGACAGAATCCTATGCAATTACAAAACCGGCCCGCTCATCATCGCTTTGACGTCGCCTCCTCCTCGGCGCGCACCAAATCGTACATCTCGAACGCGTCCAACACCACCCCGCTCTCGTCATCCTTGAACACCGTTCGATTACCGTTCACCGGCGCATCCCAAACGTTGCGCTCGAACAATAATTCCGGCAATACCTCGCTCTTTCCTCGCAACATTTCCTCCGCGTCGCACTTGGCCCACATCAACTGCGTCGCCGGTCTGCTATAAAACGCCCCCGTCTTCTCCTCTCGCCACGCCGCGGGCACGTCCAGCGTCTCACACGCGCGTAAAAACTCGACACCGTGATCCACGCTCGTCGGTCCCGCGAGCGCGTGCGCGAGCTCGTGTCGAACGCACCCGACGGCGTTCCCAAACTCTGGGTCCAACGCCAGATACTTGGACACGAACACGTCCCCTCTCGCCTCTCCCGTGCGCTCGTCGTCGTACAGGTACGTGATACCGACGTACGATTTCGCGCCGTGCCACCCGAGCCGATATCGCGCGGGATCGAGTCCGGCGCGACGAACCTCGAGGTCGTACAGCGCGTTGATGAGCGGCCAGCGTTTGGATAAATCGTACGACGTCGAGCCCCACTCGCGCTCGACGTCGACGGCGTCGTCGATCGACGAGGACGCGCGCGCGCGAACGCGTCGTCGACGGTCGATGCGCGCGGAGGTGGAGGCGACGGCGCGCGGGGGGGTGGACGTCGAGGCGCGCATGAACGCGCGGCGCGCGCCGAGGCGACGAGTGACGGAAAAGGCGCCGAGCGGAGCGGGACGTCGTGGACTCGAGCAGTCAGAGATGTCGTCGCGACGTTAATTAAAACGCTAACTAGAGAACTACCCTCGACGCGACGGGTCGGCGTCGCGAGAGCGACGAACCGCGCGCGAATCGCGCGTCGCCTAGTTGGCGACGATGGTCACCTCGACCTCGACGCCCGGTTCGATGGAGATGGACGTGATTTGCTTCACGACGTCAGCCGGGGAGTGCAAATCGATCAAACGCTTGTGAATGCGCATTTGGAATCGATCCCAGGTGTTGGTACCTTCACCGCACGGCGACTTGCGAACCGTCAAGCGAAGCGTCTTGGTCGGCATGCGCACCGGACCCTTCACCTTGAGGCGCTTGTCCTTGGCGCCGCGGATGAGATCCGCGCACACCTTTTCGAGGTTCTTCACGTTACGAGACGTGAGAGTGATGCGAATGCGGTGCATTTGCTGCGTGGACTCCTCCGCCTTACCGGCGGGGGCCTTGTACGGAGCGGCGGCGGCTGGGGCCGACATCTGAAACGAAAACGAAATCATAATCACCGTTCGATACCGTCAGTCATCGCGCCTCGCGTATCATCGCGCCCACCCCACGTCTCCCACGCGCGTCTTCCTCCCACACACACGGTCCACGCGCGTTCTCCGCGGTCCACGCGCGCGCGCCCATTCATTCATGTCAACCATTATTAGGGCTTTCACATCATCCACGCGCGACACCGACACCGACACCGACGCGCGACGCGCGACGCGATCGCGCACCGCACCTCTGACTATTTCCTTTTTTTTCCTTGACGCGCGGTCGAGTCGAACGATCCCTTCGTGGATCTCGTAACTGAACCGACGGGGTGTGAGGCCGATCGCTCGACCGCGCGCGCGCGACGAGGCGACGCGCGACGAGGCGACGCGCGCCCACGTCCCGTACTCTGTCTCTCTCGTACCCCAACAAATAGCCGAGTGTGTCTACGTAATCGCACACCCATGTCTCCCATGAAGAAACGACACAAAAAAAAACACGGCGACACGCACGCCGATCGACGGGTCACGACCCACCGATCGACCCCACACACACAGCCGTTCGTCCCCGTGTTATCCGGAAACGTGCATGTCATCCACACGTCGATGGGGACTGTATGTCGAGTCATGACTCGTCGATCGTCGTGTCCCGCACACGAAGGAAAGATTATCGATTCGAATCCGGATCTCGCGCCGACGACGACGACGACCGATGTCGTCACTCGTGCGCGCTCGAACGCTCGAACGCACGCACGAACGAACTGAGACCCACTAGTCTCGCGCGAGAGGAGGATGATGTCGCACGCGACGACGCGATGCGCGATGCGATCGAGAGATTGCGTGGGAGGGCCAAAGGTTTTGACGCGATCGACGCGCGCGATGCGACCGATGACGACGACGACGCGACGCGCGGTGCGCACGCGCATGGCGATTAAGGAGATCTCCATGCCCGCGCTGTCGTCGACGATGACGGAGGGGAAGATCGTGAGCTGGTTGATGAGCGAAGGGGACGCGATCGGGAAAGGGGACGCGGTGGTGGTGGTGGAGTCGGACAAGGCGGACATGGACGTGGAATCGTTCGTGGACGGGATCATCGCGCACATCGCGGTGGAGGACGGTGAGATGGCGACCGTGGGGGCGCCGATCGCGTACGTGGTCGACGACGAGAGCGAGATCGCGGAGGCCAAGGCGAAGTCGGGCGGCGCGGCGCCGGCGCCCGCGCCCGCGCCCGCGCCGGCGCCGGCCGCGGCCGAGGAGAAGAA